>OMLO01003961.1_pt1 | contig 12286 bp, 8 predicted proteins | sample 1674811 | NCBI WGS metagenome assembly OMLO01 (sample SAMN06265003, study PRJEB25207) | coral metagenome | isolation source: Coral host | place: Mexico:La Bocana,Puerto Morelos, Mexico | collected 2008-11-13
TGCCTGCGAAAACAATAGAACAGCTCTCCGTTAAACTGCGTTTCTAGCTTTCGTTGAATGTTGAAACATTAAAAAAACATGAAAAAAAAAGAATTTATTTTTTATCGCCGAATTTCGCGGACGCCTAAATCTGTTCAGTGCGTCTATCGGTCTCAGAACTTGTCCAATGTGTAATGCCAGCGTTAAATTCCAAATACGAACAAATAAGCCACCGTCGTTAAAACGTTCCCCAAAATACCAAGAACTTGGTCTAGTCGGGGAGCAGGGACCAAAAAAATGAGAGTTCCGTTCAACCATCACCACAGAAAAGGTTCAGCGCTTGATTCTTATAGCCCAAGTTCTCCTGATTAACGCTAGGTAGTTGAAATGTGGCATACGTTTCGAGAATACAGGGCGTTTTTTGCACGTAACTCACGACCCAGCATGAAAACGAGGCTCAGATCTAGATTGACCTTTCTTGCTCCCGTTACCGCACACTTATTTAGTAAATAAGATTAAACTTCGTATCCAAGTAGTATGATGTAAATACATACGATACGTCACGTGACCTTCGAACTGCGAGGTGTGCATTTTTGCGATCAGTGAACAGCAAAGACTTCAAGGAAAGAGGCTGTATTCAACAAAAAATTTCATAATTGTTTTCTTTTTTACTTCGTTACTGAACTGCACAACTAATTCAATCTTGGAATTCAATTATACGTTCCTGGAAACGAGAATGATCACAAAAAATGACTTATTAAGTACTTTAACTTGGTTTCTTTAAAGCAAGTATGCAGACTTCTTCATTTCTAGTGGCAAAAAATATATACCTCCTCGCATCGCAATGAAAAAATAAAACGTTACCTATTTCTGATTTAAACTAATTTAATTTAAACTGCAATATCATCGGACATAATCATCATGCAAACTAGCCAATACAGACTAGGTGGAATGATTCTCCTCGCTGAGTCAAGGGATACATCGTCCATGGTTGCTTTCCGATCTGGTACGTGCGTTTTGTGTAACAGCGGCAACAGAATTTAGGACATCTTGCGGCTTTCTCTTGTCGGGATGCTGGTGGAACACAATGTTTTCTCCAAAGTGATCTCAAGTCAGAGTTTCCGGCGCTGTACGTTTGCTGTAGCTTTCGGCTTTGATTCCTTTGATTCAGGAGGAAGTGGTATAACGAAACCTTGAAGGGTTATCTTTCTCCTCAATAAATAGTCCAGTTTCGAATTCCCCGCTCATTCTAAGAAGCCTGGATTTTGGTTTAGCCGGCGAAATGTCTGCATCGGGACTAACCCTGTTTTTGCTTTCCTTCCGTCCTTTACGCTTTCCTTTAGATTGCTTACGAACTGCGCCGTGAGTCGAACAAATCGTAGAAAATGGACCAAGAAAAAGGCAAAGAAAGCAAGACAAGGAAACACCGAAGCCGTGGAAAGGAGTGTACAGCAGCTGAGTGTAATAGTTTTGAATATAATAGCGACGGAAGTGTGTCTGGTTTACACTTCTTCAAATTTCCTATAAAGAACCCTGCAAAAGCACGTTGGTGCAATTTGATCAAGCATCAACATGGCAGAGATGGTTAGACTTATAGACTTTACTATATATACCTTACTATAGAAACAAACCGTTTACCGACATTCAAGGCTTATCTAACAGGTGGCAATGTTCTCCAGTCGTTTCTTATTTAAATTCTCCTCCTTATCCTGTCGAATCTGGCATGGAGCAACTCGATGGACCGTTACCATGAGATTGTTGCTAGGGAGTTTAAAAGTAGAGTTTTACGACGGCTATACCGAGGACAAGGTCAATAAACAATTAATTTATATTTTACCGACGAATCTCATGATACTCTAAGTCACTAGGGTTTGTTTCTCTTTGTCAAAAGTGAATATGGAACACAGCGTCAATTTTAAACATTATCCGTCGTGGTTCTCTACACAACGCAGAGTTTTGTCATTTCATGTTGTTTTATTGCAGACGACGGCAAAGAAATTTACCAAGAATTATTATGCACGTGCACAGAGCACACAGCTATTATTTAGCGACGTTGCCGTTCTGGATTGCAACCTTGATTTCACAGGGGGGTACAAGGGGTACCAAAAGACGCTGATAGCTATATCCACCTGCACTATAAATTAAATGTTCGGCAAATTTCACAGTCACATCTTGCTTCATGAGGGCTCCTAGTGGTTGGTTGCCATGGCTACCATGTCACATGAAATTTAACCTGCACCCGCCTGTGTCACGTGCTGAAAGTGAAGCATGTTCACCAAAACTTGATGTTTTGGGTTACCATACTGCCTTTGAAGTTAGCAAATTATTTTTAAAAGGAGAATGAACCATACCTTAATAGGTTTTTCTTAGTTTTTTTTTATATAGCATTTGCCTTGCTGTCTTTAAAACTGCCACTCGAAGCTCCCGATGACGCCAGCAATACAAAATTGGATTGATTGAAGAGTTCATAAATGCCACTGTCTCTGCTATCATCCAAGACTTTGTCCACTGATTTGGGGAAATAAGATGAATTGATATGCCGATAAACGCTGGAGTATAACATATGATCATAACGATATAGTATATGAACGTATTTATGGCATACAGCTTTTTTCGCTGCATGTTCTGAATATTTGTAGTATTAAGAATTTCAACGGCCTGTTTCTGAGAATGAATTTGAAGCTGATGCTGACGAACAATCTTAAAGATTCTAATGTAACATACAGTCGAAATTAAAATGCAGATCACGATGCTGACAGCGACAGAGGTGAAATAGAGACTGTTGTTCCAAAGAGAGAACAGAGATAAGAGAAAGCAGATTGACCAAAGAAGTGCTGATGTCCCCATAGCGCGACGTGCAGTTATTAGATTCGGATATCTCATGTGATAATGAAGGGCCAAGAACCGATCCATACTTATAGCTGTTATTGTATAAAGCGAAACACCACAAGCAAAAAATGCCATTATGGTTAGCGGCTGGTATAGAAAGTCCTTTGCTGTTTGTAGATAAGCAAAGTAAACCGGTTGCACAACGACGCCAACAAGAAGATCAGAGACAGCCAAACTGCAGAGTAACATTATTGACGGCGAGCGAAGCGATGGAGTTCTCAATATGGCGGCAAGCACCAAAGTGTTGCCAAAAACTGCTATAACCATCAGTGGAACATTAAGAGCACTGTTTAGGACGACAGTGTCCTGTGGAGTAGAATTATTGCTCATACTTACGAAATAATCAGTTTCTTCGAGCAACAATTGCTACGTTTTGAAATTATAACTGAATTTTTGCAACCCTTTGTTAAACAGCTCGACAAATGTTACCTCAGAAAAATCAATTTCGTGTTTTTAATTAAAAGAGCCTTCTGTGAGTCAATTCATCTGTATCTTTAAACAGAAAGAGTCCTAAATTGAAAATATAAATGACATGTGCTTTCAGTAAATTTCTATCATTTTTTTAAAGCGTAAGACCCTTTTTGCTATTTTATTTTAATGTATGTTGACATTGCTACAATGTGCACGGTGACATGTTTGAATTCAAGGGTTCTGTTATTTGTGTCGGGAAATGAATCAGCAGGCAGCTGTAGTAGTCCGTAGCGCACTTAAGAAACAAAAGATTTCATTGTCAGCCTACCTCCCTTCTACTGAGTGATTCAACTAAAGATGGTCATATATGTGTACATATGTTGATCTACAAGGACAATTCTCCTTCTGTTAACAATAAGGTTAATAAATGTGGCAAAGGATTTACCGATAATTAAACACTTTCAGCTGTGGTCGACCTGTTAATCACTTCCCATTTATACCATGTTGAATATTCGAAAATCCGGGGACATATGGCTGGTTTGCAGTGTGACGCCATCAAAAATAAAAATCGTAAACGTTTGATAAATGAATTCAAAAAGCTAGGATATAATTTTTTTATTTTGAAAAAAAATGATACAAGTAATCGTAGTCTAGTTCCCAGTTCTCTCGTTTCGATTCATAACTAAACTAGATACTAAACCTAGTAGTGCCCAGTCTCTTCTTAGGTACTCGGTCGTTCATTTTGGCCATTTGCTGACGTTTCAATTAGCCTACATTGTATAAGTTTTACATAAAATGTTAAACGAGTTAAAGCAAACAGTAGGTAAAGAGAGGAAAAATATCGTGGGACATTTTTCAAAAGAATTAGAAGTTGGGCTGTTGTAATTCATCAAAACTGTACTGTAAGCCACGGACATGCAAGGCTCAGTCTCACGAAATCCGTCAGTGCTTGTTGACGGATTAAACAGAAAACATTCAACTAGCTTCTTCGGCGGTCATCTTGAAATACGAGCTGAAAATAAGCGAGAAAAGGGGTTGTGTCATTGGACCTCCTTCGACTTACAACTAAGTCTCGTTCAATTTTTGAATTATTATTTATTTACATTGTGACATATGTGATTAATTAAGCTCTTATTTCCCCTGGCATTTCTTCAAATTCACATTCTGGAATAATCTTTTCTAAAAAATGAGTTTATAGGCGATTTATGGATACCGTCCAAGGGAAACAAGCTGTAATGAAGTTAGCCCTATATTAAGCAGCAAACCCGAACAACAACGAGATCAGACCACAACACCGTGAACCACGTTCCTTGCAAAACAGGATAAACAGGCCTTTTTTAAACCCAAAAGTTGTGGAAACTTACTTTCGTGACTGATCCAGAGTTTTTTCTTATCTGCGGTTTAATTTCGCAAAATGACAGCAAAGTTTAATTCAAGTCTCATAACAAATTTAGCGCTAGAAGCTTATTGGGAAGTATTTGATTGGTGGCTACTCACTTATCGACCTGTCAATCATGCCCTTTGGAATTTCACATAAAAGCATTGTATTTTCGTTGCAACAGTTTGGACTTGGTCATCAAAGCCAAGCTCTTTAGTACCTTGCTGCCCGATTGAAGTTACAACCTGTAAGAAAATACAAGCTAAGTAGAAGTCGTCTTTCTATTGGTAGTCAAAAACTGTTCTTGGAATCAAAGAGCTAGGTATGCTACAGGTGACATTTCGGGGAGGGTTCCTTGACGTTTGCATAGCTATAGAAAAGTACCATTTAGTGTCTTAAACCCTACTATCGACTTGTGAGCGGCGACGAAGGTAACAGACTAATTTTGAAGCAATGTGCAAATAACTTTTTCGGCATCAGCTGAGGCAAAGGTTAAAAATTTATAGGTATATTATTTTGAGCGCAATGATCTGATGGAGATGAAGCAACTTTTAAAGACACCTCGTCCAATTCTGAGGAAAAAGTTAACTTTGTGAAAAAACAAGGTGCATACGTTCGTTCTTCAACGTGAGCTTGGTCACCGACCTCATGTTCAGCTGATCCAGTCACTGCACTGAAATGTAGCTAGGAAGACATGTTCAAGTGAATTTCGGCCTCCAAAAATAGCACCCTTTTAATATTAGCATAGCTATAGAAAAGTACCATTTGGTGTCTTAAAACCTGAAGCCGCACTATAGACTTTTAAATAGTAAAATTACTATTTAAAATTATAGTCTAATGTATTTCTGCTTGTTTAGTTTAACTTTCCTAGAACACAACATATCGTATTTAGCCGAACGGTCGTTCCAATTATAATTCATTGTATTTCTTTCACATTGTGCACAGTTTTTAATGATTGAGCTCTTATTTCATTTGGTATTTCATTCCTGAGGTAGTTGTTAGATGTTTGGCAGAGGAAACGGAACAATTTTAAAGATGCTTTGCCGTTGTCAGTATGACGTATTTTATCAGGGGAGTAGGGATGGCGCAGTGGTGAGAGAGCTTGCTTCCCACCATTTGTCTCGGGTTCGATTCCCGGACCCGGCGTCATATATAGGTTGAGTTTGTTGGTGCTCTACTTTGGTTTTCCCCTCTCCTCGAAAACCAACATTTCCATCCTGGAGTGCACGGGAATGAACGAGTTCTTGTGAACTCCTTGATACTCCGTTAATAAGCTAATTGCACATTTACATATATATTTTTGCATAAGCTCCACTCTTGAACGTTCGTGATAGAAGTGTACGTAAACGGTTCCGAATGTTTGAAGGGCATGGCACCTATGACACAATTTGCGAGTTACTGTTTGTATTAAGCCAAGTATCCGATGAAAATAAACGACACACGCCACGCCAAGCCACTTAATAAGCAGCCTGCTTTCCGGCGTTGTGACAGTTCCTTTGTTTTTCAAAAAGAAGTTCTTTATAGAACAGAATTGGAATAATACGTCAATGGCGGTCTGGTTTTTAAGCTGCAAGCCCATCCATGCAGCTTTGATCCTCACCTTGTTTAAAGTTGGTCGAATTTCCACGTTCCCTGCAAAACAGGATTAATAAGTTTTGAAAAAACTAACAGGTTACGGCCTTTTTTTGACCGAAAAGTTGTGGAAACTTACTTTCGTGACTGATCGAGACTTTTTTCTTGTCTGTGGTTTAATTTCGCACAATGACAACAAAGTTAATTCAAGTCTCATAACAAATTTAGCGCTAGAAGCTTATTGGGAAGTATTTGATTGGTGGCTACTCACTTATCGACCTGTCAATCATGCCCTTTGGAATTTCACATAAAAGCATTGTATTTTCGTTGCAACAGTTTGGACTTGGTCATCAAAGCCAAGCTCTTTAGTACCTTGCTGCCCGACTGAAGTTACAACCTGTAAGAAAATACAAGCTAAGTAGAAGTCGTGTTTCTATTGGTAGGCAAAAACTTAAAAATTTATAGGTATATTATTTTGAGCGCAACGATGTGATAGAGATGAAGCAACTTTTAAAGACACCTCGTCTAATTCTGAGGAGAAAGATAAGTTTCAGAGAAGACAAGCTGAGACTCATTAACAAAGTATTCGTTCTTCAACGTGAGCTTGGCGACCTCATGTTCAGCTGATGCAGTCACTGCATGGCGGAAGTTGTTTTGGAAATGTAGCTAGGAAGACATATTCAAGCGAATTTCGGCCATCAAAAATGGTACTCATTTGATATTTGGAGAGGGGAACGCAGCGTGTAATCCTTAGAGGACAGGATTGCGCGATCTTATCCGCTCGTGTACCCAATCAAAGCTCAAGATTTGGTTCATATTTCCCGTTCACGGATCTTGCCATATGATATGATCATAAACCATATGGGACCAAGAATGGTTAAGTATGGAGAAGATTAAAAAGGACTACAAACGGCAAACTTGGAGGAAAAATTTAGGCTAAACTTTTCAAGATGCTCAAACCGTGACCTAGCTGTTTCAAAGCTTAGCCCAGTGGCTAGTAGCCTAGTACTGTATGCACATAGACTCATCGTATCTGTGCGTTCTGTTACAAATAGTTGTCACGTAATGCCTGGGCACGTACGCTAGCGTCTTACGCTATATTTCCTTTTAAGCGCAGCCATTCGTGTCCAAGAAGTCGGTCGAGATATTATCAATCACCTAAATACCTATTTGTTTATCGTGACTACGCGAGTGCTCCACAACCTCTAAAAAAAACTCGAAAGTCCTCAAAAAAAATTCCGAAGGTTTACTCAACCTCAACCTGTTTCACTTAGACGTCACAAAAATAAACGCACCAATCCGAAGTGAAAGGCTCTCAAAATAAACGATTATGCATGGTTCAATTTTAGCTACAGTCGATCCCTTATATAACAGCCACCTTCGGGACTTGGGAAACTGGCCGCATAACGCAGGTGGCCGCTTAATACAGGATCACTTAAAATAGTAACTGGGCGTGGTTCGTGATATTTTACGGTACTTCAGCACTTTGGGGACCCTGGATTATTAGCTTACAATACCTTTGTACATGCTTTTAGTTATAGTGACGATGAATTGCATTTTAAACACAATAAAACACCGCATAAAATGACATAAGGGTTAGCTTCCGTTCAAGGGTAGCCGTTTAATACAGGGGTGCTGAGAGTGTAAAGCATATTTAAAGTCTTAGGACCAATCTGGGATGGAATAACTGAAATATTATAATAAGGAACTACCACCAAGTCTACCGACTGTTTTTCTTCACTACAAAGACACAAAAAAATTATTGACAAGAGATCTTTAGATTATCACTTTTGTGGCTAACATTTGTTTCCGATTACCATTTTTTAACGTTTAAACTTTTCTAGTTTTGACGCCTTAACGTTTTAGGGCTAAATATTTGTCATGTTTTAAGGCTAACCCTACTGAGACCCTCATAGAATCTCTTTGACATCTACAGCTGAGAATTCACGATGACAACAAAGACAGATAAGCGACTGGGTAGGGTTTTGTTAAAGAACGAACCAAACTGGATTACTGGAGATCTAGGAAACTATGCGGATGAAATTCTATTTCCTACAATGGCTATGTCTGCTGCCCCCAGAGTAAGTCGCAAGGCCGACGAGGTCAAAAAGCCTAAGATTAAAGAAGAGCAAGGACCTGTTCAACAAAGCGATCTTTTAAAACCACTATTGATGGATATCGCTAAAGAAGGCCTAAATTACGCTTTCCAAAAATGGATCAAGGAGATGGAGAAGCCTGAGCGGCATTCAAAGACGCAAAAGCCGAAGAAAGTGATTGTGGTTGGAGCCGGAATGGCAGGGCTAGTGGCTGCATTTGAGCTGGCGCAAGTTGGACATGACGTAATAATATTAGAGAGCCAGACGCGAGTAGGAGGCAGAGTTTACACCCTTGGGGAAAAAGATGGTTTTTCAAAGGGACTCCACGGTGAGGGTAAGTATCGTAGTCGATTGAGGGAGACGTGGTTTATTGGACCTAGAAAATGTCCTTAATGATTGATTTGTGACACTTCATTTCACATTTCTTTTGCAGCTGGTGCCATGAGGTTACCGTGTCTCCCTGAGGCGAAGAACAAGACCCATTTCCTGACAGATTTTTATGCTTCTAAAAAGCGGTTCAACCTACCCTTGGCACAATTTGCCAATTACAGTGAAAAAGCTTATCTCAAGTTTTACAATCAACCCGCTGTTACTATAGAAGGCGAGCCTTAAGTAAAACGTAAATTGGGCAACGTCTTCCTGTAAAGTCAAATGTAGCAAGTTTATTTCTCTCAGAGCGAGAGGTTGTTTTAGAATTGTGGACCAGATGAACTTAACCTTAGTGGCCTGGCCTTCTAACACGATGCTTACATTTTTTACACAGCTAAATTTAATAGGTATATACTAATGAAATGCTCTGAATTAATACAAATTCGTGTATCTTAACAGATTGGAATAAAGAACCTCTGACCTGGATGAACAAGCTTTGGCCAGGATGGGATGCTACCCTAATAGCAAATGGAGTGAAGGACGTGACAAGTATCAGTAAGTTTAAAATGCTGCAGCTATCTATGGTAATTGCAAACTTTAGTTTTGTCATGCGCCATTAGTGAATTCTACAGCCTCACAAATTTTAGCTTCTAAAATCTCTCGGCACTATGAGATCCTCGACTGTTTTACACACCTCTCCCAAAACACGTCTTCCTGCTTTTGACAGAACGGAATCCCGTAAATCTGCATCCCACAAGAAGATGTGAAATATAAAACAGAATTTAAGGAGTGAAAAGTGTGCTGTCGGCATCTAAAATGGATGGCATCTAAAAATGATTAAAAGAGAAAGCTTAGGTTGTGGTAAAAAAAAAAACACATGATGTCCTAAAAACAGGCGAATTAACGTGACAGCTGCAAGTTTGATCTATTGAAAAATCGCGAAAAACTTCTTTCTTTGTTTTTTTTTGTTCGATACCACTACAAACAAAAGACGATGATCTACATCACAATCTCTTGCTGGAAAGCACCTTTGTTATTTTTAAGGCAGTTTGAATTAGATCGTAATACTAGCAATAAAAATAAATAATGCATAAAACGTACAACTGTTTTCAAAGACACGTGTCGGCATGCTTATGCCATCTTCAGTTTAATAGAATGACAAATAACACGTGGTACAAGTTATATACTACGTAATATGAATAAATTATTTACAATATGCATTATAAAACAGTGAAACCGGAAATTACAGAGTTAGAAAGGTGTGAAGTGATGTAACTGTTTGTTAAGGTCAGGTTTGCTCTTACTTATATAAAAGGCTTCTTTAAGTTTAAGATCAATAGAGCTATTTGCTGAGTCCAAGATGCGAAAACAAGAAGGTGTGTACATGCCCCTGCATGAAGGAAATTGAGAAAAGTATTAAAAAATATGCGAGTTTTTATCGCTTACTGTATGTTCTTTAATCCTGGTAGAAAAATGGTGACTGGTTCCACCAATATAACAGGAATTATGTCTAAACGGTATCTTTGACTGTAACTTTATCCTTTATCTTACTCCAGGTGACTATTATGATCGCACCACTAAAGTGGTGACAGACCAGCTTCTTGACTTGCTTGATTCTGGCTGTAAGCCAAGTGATGCATGGGATTTGTGGATTGATGTCTGGAGTCAGTTCCCACTCGATGGCTTCCTACAAAGTACCTACGAGGCAGTCATGACAAAAGTCAAGAAAAAAGTTCTCGAAAAAAAACACAGCAACCCTTTGACAACCCTTGAAGAATTGAAGAAGTACCTTCCTTGGCCTGATGCTGCCATCACTGCCTATTCTGTCTTCTCTTACACACAGCAGCTCGATCAAAGCCTTGTACAATACCTCCGAGAACAACTGGGACAGTGGTGGTCACCACAAATGCACTGCATCAAAGGTGGGATGTCTTTTTTGCCAGAAGCCTTCACCAAAAAAGACAACGGAGGCTGGAATCCTGAAGTCTTCCTTCACGATATAATTCACTTCAACCGTACAGTCAAAGAGATCATCTACAAATTTGATGAGGAAGATACTGAAAATAATCATGTGAAGGTAAAAGGCTACTTCAGCAACAGCAGGCAGCCTTTCCAGATCGAGGGAGATGCTGTTATAGTCGCAACTCCTATCAACATTCTTAGGCAGATCATGTACACACCCTCTGAACACACCGACCCTCTCCCACAGGATTTCTACAAGGCCATAGAAGACATCTTCACTGGTCCATCAACCAAACTATTCATACAGACTAAAACCAGATTCTGGGAGGAAGACGACATTAAAGGAGGCTTTTCAAAAACAAATCTTCCAATCGGGCAGCTCCATTATCCCAGCAACGTCACTGGAGATTATCCTGGAGAAAAAGGCATCCTGATGGTTTACACGTGGAAGACGGAAGCCTTGCTCTTTGGCTCCCTTGATCATACCACTGCACTACACGAGGCAGTTGAGCAAATAGCCACAATCCACCCAGAGATCAAAAACCACCAGGTTGAAACGGGAGCCGTCGTAGCATGGTACAGCCAGCCAAACGCTCAAGGAGCATATACCCTGCTCAAACCCACCCAGTACCAAAATGTCCGCTACCTCATTAAATTGCCAATGGCCAACATGTTCTTTGCTGGTGAAGGCCTCTCGTTTGCTTCGGGATGGATTCAGGGTGCCTTGGAGTCTGGTCTACGAGCAGCTTTTCAGTTTTACATTCGCAACGAGGGAGGATGGCCCAAAAAATAAATTGATGAACACTTCTACTTGATAATAAACTTGATAATAGACTTGATAATAGACTTGATAATAGACTTGATAATAGACTTGATAATAGACTTGATAATAGACTTGATAATAAACTTGATAATAGATAATCCGTTTAAGCTAAAGGAGAAATTGAGTGAGGAAATTCTTCAGTTGAACTGAAAAAAAATCGATTTTTCGTAGCTACAGCGTTTAATCCTAAGTGGTATGTTTTTTGGTTACTTTAGAGCGTTAATAAGGTGCACTGATAGCTTAGAACGGCGAAACTTTAAATGATTTGGTGTAAAAATATGGACTGACTTTGAACGCGCGTTATGCCATCACCCATTTTTCCTAGTTTAGAGTCGTCCGACAGACCAACTTTTCATGTTTTCAAAATTAATACAGACTTATTAACGGAATTTCTTAAGCTGAATATGGTTTCGTGTGATTCCTACCACCGCATCGGTCTTTTTTTCGACCTTTTTTCGACCTCCATCGCTGCCATGTTAATTTGTGACACCGTCGTAGCGTCCAGGTTACAGCGCAATGATGCGTGATTACCGAGCCTTCAAGTTCCAGACTCCTCGTTATCTTACTTAGTTAGCTGACTGTAAAAGATATATTTTTTTTCCAAACCAGCTACCATTTTGAGTGTCGAGATCACTTGTCGGTCGACCGTCTTGTTCTTGGCTAATAGATCCCATTTCAGATTATTTTTTTCATACTGGAATGGTCTTTGGAGAATATGTCTGGCATCAATAAAAATAGGCCCGCAATGCGTGCATGTAGCTACTGCGTTCATTTTTCACAAAGTGTAAAATGACTATGTTGTAAGAG
>OMLO01003962.1_pt1 | contig 12284 bp, 7 predicted proteins | sample 1674811 | NCBI WGS metagenome assembly OMLO01 (sample SAMN06265003, study PRJEB25207) | coral metagenome | isolation source: Coral host | place: Mexico:La Bocana,Puerto Morelos, Mexico | collected 2008-11-13
TTCTTTCATTTTTACGCCTAACGGCTAAATTTTTGGCCGTTTTACGGCTAACGGTTAACCCCATTGAGACCCTCTTTAAAGAAATAAGAGAGTTTTTAACTTAAAACAATCGTGTTCTACACCTTGTTTTCCAAGTATTGTTCCACAAACCTTAACAGGTAATGGAAACCTACAATTACTCGTTACCTGACTTGAGTATTTCATATTGTTGTGATCACTAGTGACAGGCATCAAACAAACGAATCAAAATATCGCATTAAAACTTAGCTTCACCATGTAAGACAAACGGGCGCAGTATTGAGCACGTGTCAGTCTGATTAATAAAGATCCAGTATTTCACCAAACGAATTGCATTTGGCCAAAGCTGAAAATCTGAGCGTTTCATTTTTTTTTAACTACCGAAAATGTGTTAGAATTAACAAAAATATTAAGTAAAAGCGATTCGTAATGGATTGTGTCACTTATAAAGAATCTATGAAATTTGTCGTGGAAGGACACCACACTGATCGATCAACACAACCATTTCTATACTTACAAAATCAACGCATCGTCGGGAAGAATAAAGTTTCCACAGGGTTTCTCATTTACTTGTAAGTCACATTTAGCCGCCATAACGGAGTCATCCATCAAGGAACAGTTACAGAAGAGAGAGCAAGGATGCCAAGATGTTTGATTCGCTGACCATTCGCCATTCACAACACGCGAATAAGCGAAAATTAAAACGAAGAAAAGCCTTCGATCATTCTTCCTGCAAGAGAACAAAACAGTTGTGAAATGCACAGCTGCTGTCCCACCGGAAAACAAAGAAATGTTACAGTTTCGTGAGTCAACACAATATTCTAGGATCGCTGTATTGGTTTATTTGAAGTGCTTTATCTCACCGTAAGGAAAAGTAATTTGTGTAGGGCAACGAAACAAGATCTTTTTGACCAATTTAAGTTTTAATACGCTGCACCGTGAAAACTGATTTCCGTTGTGCTAAGTTTCTTCTGGAAATGGCTGATTTACTAATATTCCAGCTGGCAATCACAAACAGTTATGAACTGGCCTTGTCATCATTCAGTCCAATCAGTATGAATGACTGTAGTGTAAATAAGATACTAGCAGTTCGCTGTATTGAACAAATCGCAATTAGTAGAAGACCCAGCAAATTACTTAGTGATATCAATAATTAAAGGCTGTAAGAGAATAAAATTCGGCTGATTAATAATTTTCTCTTCTCTATAAGAATTGGACAGGCTAAGTAGAATGCTTTTTTAGTGGTTCGGGCTTCGTTTGTTGTTTCTTTTCTATGATTTTTAAACTCCTTTCGTGGTAAATTTATTCTAAGATTGTTACTTGAAAACTTGCACCTGAATAGGCGCCATTAGGGGAGAACGTTGTAAGATATGAAACTGTGCAGTAATTAGGTACAGTTAGTTAGGTTATTTGAAGAACTAATATATTACGTATAGGAGAGAACCGAACATATTATTAACTATTTCAACTGGATTAATATCTTAAAAGATCGTCAAACTTTTATACTCGGCATCTTGGCACACTTGATTCAGAATACATAAATCAATTAGATGTCATTTTGCCCTACATATGTGTTCAGTTTTGAAAAGTAAATGAGAAACTACGCCTCTATGATTCGTCAAAAATCGATACGGACCAATTATAGGAATAAACACTCGTTACATCCATGGAAAATATACACAAATTCTCTGTGCATGGGAGCATTAGTATATATACTTTCAGTAGCCGGCGTGATTTCGATAATAACGTATAATGTTTCAGTAGCCATGGCTGAACCCCAATCACCGGCACATCATTCAGTTCAACTTTGGCAACTCTGATTTAGAAATGCGAGCAACATAAGCATGTGTTGTCTATACTGGATGCAAAAATACATTACAGATTAGTTGGGAGGATCACTTGAATCGTTTTGACTAATGTGAGACCAGCTTACCTCAGTTACATCAAGAAGTGTTGTATCTTCAGCTTCGTCAATCCCTTTATGTATACTGAACGAATGTTTTAAGAATCAACCACTCTTAACTCTCACCACGCAGCGTGAAGTCATTCAGTTTAGGCAATCAGCACGAGTATGCATGCATGTTATACTAGTTTAATTGAAGTGTTTCATTTCGACGCAAGGAAAAACAAATTGTGTACATGACACAAAACATGGAATTTCTGGACTCGATTTAGTACGTACGCAATTAAGGAAATTTCGGTTATGCTAAATTTCTTCTGGAAATCAGTATGTAATTTAGTTAGTTCAGCTGGCAGTCACAAACAGTTACGAACGTGCTTTGTCAACATTGCTTAAATCAGTATACATGATATGTTGTGGTAATTAAAATAGTGTAAAATGAAAGTAGGCTGTGTTGGGAGCCATGGTAATTTACGTTGTGAAAATAGATAGTAATAGAATATTTAAAAGAGGCGATTTTCTCCAGATCAAGCGGTCCGGGTTCGAGCCCTGGCCGCGGACATTGCGTTGTGTTTATGGGCAAGACACTTACAATGTCATTGCAGACATAATTTTCTCCGAGTTTTGTACTCGGCATTCATTTAACAAATAGATACCATTTTGCCATGCTTATTTGTTCAGTTTCGTTAAATAAATGAAATAATATGCCTGCCCTGATTGGTTGGAAACCCAGTATATGGACGCACTCATTTGATCCTCAAAAAACCGAGAAAAATGTTTTGTACGTGTATGAGAACATGAATAGTAAGTTTCTGTTTTCACCCACGAGCGAGATATCGGTAACATGTAAACAAAGTAAGACTATAATCAGCTGTTTGGGCAAGTAACGGTTTCGTCATACTCATTCATTAATAATCACCTGAAGTTCCTATCTTAAAAGTCTCACAATACATGCGTAACAACATGAAACCACAACTGGTTATTGATTGACGTTTTTCAAATGTAAATCAATCTGTCCCGTAAAACGATAACTTTTTAATTTCAATACCAATTTTGCCTATTAACTAGCTAGCCGTCGGTTACATACCGCACCGTATCGTTAATTACTTTGGCTTTTTTAATAGAAGATTGAAATTAGTGAACCCTAGCTTTTATTTGACTCTCGAATATCCATTGGACCAATGACAAAGCATCTCTTTCTAGCCTCGTGAAACAGGGAGGCAGAAAGAATGTGGTAATTTATGTGACTTAATAAAGTCAATAAAAATACGGTGTTTCTCTGCTTTCAAACCAGCTTTCAACCCAGAAAAATTCCATTGAAAGTATTTGCTCTCACCTCACTTTCGGAGTGAAAGAGAGATGTAATTATAGAAATTCTCGTGCTCCGGCTCAATGGTCGAGAACTCGGATAATACGCTATAATACGCTATAATCACCCTCACTACCTTTCAAAGGCCGCCTTGCGCTTTGTCGAGGTCTCCGAATAAGAAATTAATATAATGGAAGAAAGCGCTATTTTGAGAAACACCAAACATGCTCATGCAACAAAGTTCGGACTGACGCTTTTCATAGGTGAGATGTGAAAATGTGCTAAGTATAACAAAGAGACCTTTTAAATTTCCGTGAAAATGTCGCTTATGTTCATATGCATAAGTAAAAAACTTTTAAAAAATTACTTTATTTATCCAACAGAATGGTTTCAATAACAAACTGAATTTACTACTGAATATCGGTCAACAGTCGCGAGCCGGAGGAGAATAACTGTTAATTATAACATAAATGAGATACGGCCTGCGCGTGTATTGATGTGCCGTGTTTAGATCAAAGCATCTAAACACGGTTGTGACGTTTTAGATTAGCACGTATTCTTGAGAAATATTTTATAAAAGTAAGAGAGTACCCCTTCCGTGTTTATATAGCCTCATCTAAGCACGAGGGGAGTGTTGAGAGTTGTGTAAACACTGAAAAAGTGCTCTATAGCTTAAGTGTTGTCTCTATTGGACGTAGAAATGCATCAGGCATCTGTGTAACACTTAAGCTGTTTTGAATTAAACTTAAACCAGCTCATCTCACTTGCGTCAGCTTACCCCACTTACGTCAAGAAGTGTTGTATCTCCAACTTTGTCACTTTTGAGAAACAGCAACTATTTACTCCCACCACGCAGCGCGAGGTCTTTAGCTTAGGCAATCAGCACGAGTATGCATGCACGTTACGGCTATATTGGTTTATTTGAAGTGCACTTAGGTATCCCGCCGCAGGGAAAAACAATTTGGGTACGTAACAGGAACATGAAATATCTGAAATACCATATAAGATTTCCCTATGAAAAATGATAAAGGAATTTTTCGATTATGCTTAAGTGTTTTTTAAAAATGACTGCCGGATTTATTTGCTCCAGCTGGCAGTCAGAAATAGTTTCCGAACGTGCTTTGGGAACGAATGATAATTACTAGTGGACCCAGTAATTTACATGATATTTTTTAATAAAGGTCTAGGGTTTAAAATAATACAAATCTGCTGATAATTTTTCCGAGAATAGGCGTATCTACATAGGCGCCACTGAGGTAAAAGTTTTAAGATATGAAACTGTGCAGTAATTAGGTCAGTACACAGCACCGTATACACGGCAATGTTTATTTGAACAATCAGATTCCTTTTTGCCATGCTTACGTGTTCAGCTCGCTTTAAGATACCACGCCAGTTTGTGTGGACCATTATACGAATACATGTATACAGATCTGAGCTTTAGTCCAAAGAAACCCGAGAGAAATGCTCTGTAGGTGGATATATGATTAGTACTGATGTTTCTGCTCTCACCTATTGGCATAATGTCGGTAACATGTAAACAAAGAAAGAATATAATTATCTGCTTGGGCAAGTAAAACAATGACTTAAAGATGCTACCTTTAAGACTTCACAAGTGATTAACAATATAACCACAACTGGTTATTGACTGACCTTTTTCAAATGTAAATTTATGTGCCCTGAAAACGGCTTTTTTAACTTTACTAACAATTTTTTCGGCATTAACCGGCGCTCAGCTACATCTCTACGTCTACATTTTACAACTCAGATTTCAAATAAGCAAAGATTTATTATTCAAGTCAGTGTTTATCAGTCATTCAAGGGAAACGGCCATTTTTTAAGGAATCTACATGTTTTTCAATTAATACGCTTCTCTGGATCAACCGTTTATCCACACCGATATTCACTTTTTTTATGCTGGGCGTCTGTTTTTCATACAGACTTTTGATCGCTCCACTCGGATAAATTAGGGAGTCCAATTTTATAGATATGTGCATGGAGATTAATTGGACTATTTTGGTTTCCAAGTCAACAACAAGGCGCTTTTAAAAATTTGTTCATAATCGATTTGTTTTTGAATAGAAGCCTGAATAATGTAATCATTCCTTTTCTTTGAAATGTTAAGTACGTAAAGTAAAACAATATTTCACTCAAAACTACTTTTGTTTCCAAGTCAATGATAACATATTTTCAAATATTTCGGTGATTAATTTGAATTTTTTAAAGAAAGATTTAAAAACTTACTGATGCAATCAGTTAACGTAGCGTCCATCCGACTATCGAATATCCATTGTAGTACTGAATGTCGAAGGATCTCTTTCTATCCCAGTGAGAAGCGATAACGAAGCACGAAAACAAAGTGGACTTTTTAAGTGACAATAGCTGTTTTTGACTTGAAGTGAGACCAGCGCTTACCTCAATTACGTCAAGAAGTGCTCCCGCATTATAAGTCTCTTTATGTATACTGAACGAATCTTTTGAGAATCAACCACTCTTAACTCTAGCCACCCAGAGCGAGGCCCCAGTTTAGTTTTGGCGATCACCACGAGTACAACTACGTTAAATACGAAGCATGGTGATCGCCATTTCGTATTACTACTGCGCATGCTCTAATTAGTGCGTACGGTCGTTGTTAACGCTTACCAAGTAAAACATATTTGAAAAGAAAAGTACACTATCTACCAACTAGAAAATATAGTGTTCACTATAGCTGCCCCCGCTGCTGATATCCTGTTTATTGGATGTGTATTGAATACAAAGATTGTGTATACAACTGCTGAGAAATTAACGTTTGAAGCCTTTTATTGACCTTCAAATGGTGAAAGATACTACTAGAAGATGGCGGAGCTCGAAGGCGACGAAATAAACGCGAACTCGTAGATGCAAGACCTTCTAATGCTGCAAGATGCTGCTAGAAGACGAAGGTGACGAAACGCGACCTCGTGGTTGCAAGTACCCGACACCGCCGTGCGCGCTTGCTAAAATATTACCCGTGACGACCGTGCGCGCCTAGTTTCGTCAAATCGAGAACGCTTCGCCCACTACAAACACATTTCTTACTTTTTCAACAAATATTCTTTGTCCCTGCATGTATACACCCGGGGACTCCTAGGGTGCCTCCTCGGGTTTAGGCCTCTGGGCCAAAACCCTTCGGGGGCAATAAACAGAAACAAGAAAAGTCAGTTCAAACTATGGTATGACGAAGTCACGTAGCTGGGTCGCTTTAAATGGAATGCTATACATCTTTAAAAATATCGCTTTTTGTTTTCAAAGATACAATTGATACGACCAAATCAATGTCAAAAACTTGTTTGTTATTTAGGTCCGTGAGCTAGAAAAGAAACTTGTAACCTAGAGACCCTAATCTTCTCTAACTAACGCTTTAGAGACCTATTCACTGCTTCGTTTCTACTGATTGTTCCTATTTTAGATCACGTTCTCTGAAGAATTGCTCTGGAAAAAAACATATAATTTTCACGTTTACGTGTATAGGCTTGGATTTGAAAGAAATTATTCTCAGCGATAACGCACCCCATGAAACGGAACACCCACAGGCATCAACGCGAAACCAAAAAGACCTTTTTAAGTGGTGTAGCTGCAGTTCCATTATTATACAGCGAACGTTTTAACTATTGATGGCAGAAAGTAATTATGCCGAAAAATTAAAAAACGCACTTGCTTATAATAATAAATGCTGGGTCCAAACACTAAACACGGTCTACAAGTTTGAGACCAAATAAATGCCCCAACGTTGAAAAAATTCTCCAAACGAATAGCGCATATCCGGACAACCGCGCGGTGATTTCGGCTCTATCTGACACATACTGATTAAAAGAAAAATCAGGTTCGTCCGGCCCACCTCCCCCATCTCACTTCGCTCGCTTTTATCTTCACATGCATTGGAAAATAGAGAGGTTGTGAATAGTCTGTTGTCAGTACAGTGCATGTTCTAGTTAACGGCTACGGTGAGCGTTGACACCGTGACTAAGTAAAAATTTTATCAATAAGATGAAATAAGATGATATAAGATGAAACCAAATTATAAAAACGTCACGTAGCCGGCTCGTTAAAGTTTCAAATAGATTCTATACTTCGTAGAAAAGATCGATAATGCTGTTTTAAAACATGCAAATCAATCTCCACATCCTGTTTGTTATTTAGGTGTGTGAGCTAGAAAAGAAACTTTTAATTTAGAGACCCTTATCTTCTCTAATTAACACTTTAGAGACCTAGCACTGCTTCGTTTGTACTAATTGTCCCTGTTTTAGATTAAGTTTCTCTGGAGAATTGTTCTTCAGTTTATCTATCTGAAAAATATATAGTTTTTCATGTTTACGTGTATAGGTTTGGATTTCGAAAAAAAATTATTCTCAGTAATAACTCATCGCCTGAATGAGAAGTTAAAAAGATCTTGTCAGGTGTTGTGGCCACAGTTTCATTAAATGTTTTAAGTATTAATGACATAGGTATGTCAAAAGTAATAAAAAAAGCACTTGTTCAACAACCTGGGTTCAAACACTAAACAACAGCCACAAGTTTGAGTTTAAATAGAAGCGCCAACGTTTGGCTGATTAAAGAACGTAATTTACACGTTAAAACATAGAGTGACAAATTTCCCAGTGGAAATAAATAACTTTATAGTGGATGACCATTTAGCTTCAGAAATACAAACAATTCAACTGCTACAAACTTAAACTGTTACAAAGTGGGTGGCCTGCCTTCATCCGGGTATTTGCTCAACACTCCAATGACTGCACTTAGAAAAATCCTCCCGTATATATCGATTCATGAGTTAAAATGTTCATGGTTTATGAGTGAATGAAAAAACTGATCTAACTGACCTAGACTGCAGACCGGGATTCTAATCATTGTTATTGCTGTGATCTGTTATTGCCGGTACAGTTTTGCACTGCTGAAGTGTGAATTGTGGGCTTTCCGTCATTTCAGGATACCGTATTTTGTATTGTAATGAAGAAAAATTGAAGAAAAATTGCCAAACCCAGGAAAAAACAACAGATGCTATGCCATCAAATAAAGGTTTGGTTTTCGGCCGAAACATAAAGTGACAGGTCCCACGATTAAATACAAAATTGATAAGAAAACATTTTGGTAGCTTTCAGTTTTTGTTTCTTCAACATCGTAAAATGTAACTGAAGCCCACGACCTCTTGTCACTAGCATGCATGACTCTTCATAATGACTTTTTCTCGAATTGCGCCTGGGGGCAAAGGAAAGTTGTGATGATGGCGAAATTTAATTCCCGCAGTAGGCAAATATGTCAAATTGAAGTGCGCGCGGACTGATTCAACCGAAATTTCGGTAACAGAAGCAAAAAAGGCAAAAACTGCTAGCTTAAAACAGCAACTTACCTTTGATACTGCTGTCTTTAAGATTCCACGTTTGTCATGGCTTCTCGTTGTTTTTTTGCTGAGAGAAAATATTTTAGCATTAATACTTTTATTGAAGGCAGTTATATAAGCACATGTTCTACCTGGTTAAGGCACTGCTAACAAATTAAAATTGGAACGACGCTTTGTTTGGTATTAACGTTTTGTATATGCACCTGCATACGAGAAACTGCAACATAAACACAGTTACACCGTTACCTGATTGGACTGTAAAAGGTTCTTAATCAGTAGTCTTAATTAGTTCTGTTCACAGCTATGTATTTACTTGCTTTATTTAGTACCAGCAATATTCATTATGCACTGAAGGTAAACGGCATGAGTACTTTTAAAGTTTAAATCTTCGAAATTAGAGCGTCTTCTTTACATAAACATATTTACACTATATTCATACTGTGCTTCCTCTTCGTGCCGGAGACTCAAACGAAAAAAAATTAACAAACGGTTAATGTTAACACTTTTGGTGCGTTTCTTTGAGATGTTCTGGATCCTGGTTGAAAGGAACCAATTAATTCGCAGAATACAAAAAATGTTGTATCTCCGGCTTGCCAGATCTCACTGTATAACGAACTCTTTTGAGAATCAACCACAACTACTCTTAACTCAAACCGCCCAACGTGAGGCGACTCAGCTTAGGCGCCTTTTTAAAGACCTGGGCTGATTACGGCTATTTTAGACCACGTCCCTTGGAGTATTGCTCTTAGGTCCATCTCTCTGAAAAAAATAAATATAGTTTTTCGTTGTTATGTGTATAGGCTTGGATTTGAAAGAAATTATTCTCAGCGATAACACCTCGCATGAAATGGGACACCGGCAGGCATCATCGGGAAGTTAAAAAGATCTCTTCATGTGGTCTGGCTGCAGTTTAATTATTATACCGGAACGAACGTTTTAAGTATTAATGGCAGAAAATAAGTATGTCGAAAGTATTAAAAAACACAATTGTTTAAAAAATGCTGGGTTCAAACACTAAACACGGTCTGCAAACACTAGCTTTAAGTTTGAAACCACAGAACGCCCCAACGTTGCAAAAATTCTCCAAGCGAATAGCGCATATCTGAAGGACGGCGTGATTTCGGCTTTCTCTGACACATGCTGACTCGTTAAAGTTTTAAATAGAATGCTATACTCCGTAAAAAAGATCTAAAATTCTGTTTTAAAATATGCAATCAATCTCCGCAACCTGTTTGTTATTTAGGTGTTATTTCGAAAAGAAACTTTTAATTTAGAGACCCTTATCTTCTCTGATTAACACTTCAGAGACCTATTCACTGCTTCGTTTGTACTGATTTTACCTATTTTTGATAACGTTCTCTGGATAATTTTTTTCAGTTTATTTATCTGAAAAAAAGTATAGTTCTTCATTCTTTCGTGTATAGGCTTTCATCGCCTGAAATTGGACATCCGCAGTCATCGTCGTGAAGTGTGTTGTGGCCGCAGTTTCATTATTATGCAGCGAACATTTTAAGTGTTAATGACAGAAAATAGGTATGTCAAACGCACTTGTTTACTGATAAACGGCTGGGTTCAAATATTTAACACGTGCCTATAATTTTGAGATCTAACAGACGTCCCAACGTTTGGTGGATTAAAATACGTCATTTACACGTTAAAACTTGGAGCGGCGACTTTCCTAGAAGATATAAGTAAATTTTACTGGATGAAGTTTTAGCTTCAGAAACGCAAATAATTCAACTGCTACAGTCGCCTCAGGTAACCATTAAAAATTAAACGATGTCAAGTGGGCGGTCTTCCTTCACCCGGCTATTTGCTTAACACATTAATGAGTGCACTGAGAAAAATCGTCCTGTGGAAATCTCTCTATATTTATGATTTAATATGTTCATGGCTTTGAGTGAAACAAAAGGCAGACTTCGCTTTTGCTATAAACGTCGCAATTCATTTCGATTGTATACTGACAAGACTGTCAAAGTTTTCGACTACCAACTGGATCCTACAATCCATTTTGGCCTCGCTATATTGCAATCCTTCTTCGTTTGCCCTGGAAATGGTTTCTTGTCAGCTTTTGGGAAGTGATCTACAGACTGTTACCCGGGATTCTTATCATTGTTATTACCATTATCTATTATTGCCTGTCAGTAGTTGAACTGTAGACTTTTCGTCATTTCAGGATACCGTATTTTGTACTGTAATGAAGAAAAATTTAAGAAAAATTGTCATGCCAGGGAGAAAATAACAGATCTTATACTATCAATGTCTATATCCAAATAAACATCTATTTTAAAAACGATTTAGGTATGGTTTTCGGCCGGCCGAAACAAGAAGAGAGAGGTCCAGCAATGATATTGCAATATTATAACCTAGTAACCTAAAGGTCAACAGAAATGAAGAAAACATTGCCATGAACGTAGGCGGAGTAAGGATGTTGCTTTTCGTTATTTATCTGCCGGAGTATCTTTTTCTGTTTTATTTCTTCAACATACTATTATGTTACTTCATTCAAGCCATTTACCGTTTCTGTAGTTTTAACTAGCAAGACTGTTTCTTCTCACTGTTTTCTCGCCGGACTGTGCTGGCGATGAAGCGTAAAGGAAAGCTGCGATGATGACGAGGTTTGGTGCCCACCGTAGGCCATGAAATACATCATTAAGTACGTAGGACTGATTTAACCGGAATTACGAAAACAGAAATGATTAAAAAAAAGAGAAAAACTACTAACTTAAAACAGAAACTAACCTTTGAAATAGCTGCATTTAAGATTCCGAGTTTGTCGTGCTGGTGAAGTTTTTTTCTCGATGTCTCTTGCAGGCTGAGGGAAAATATGTTTGCAAAATGTTTTTAAGGCTTTTGGCAGTTATATCAGAACAGTGAAAATTTATATCTCGTTTGGCCTAAGTTAAGGCTGCACTGACAACAAATGTAATTTGGAAGAGCTTTAATTTGGAAGGAAGCTTTATTTTGTATTAATATCTGCATGCCAGGAACTGCTATAGTAAACCCTAGATTAAAGTGTTACCTGATTGGGTAGTAAAAGGTTCTTAATAATATAGCCGTAATAATTCTGTTGACAATTATACTTTACTTTTTACTACCAGTAAACGACATGAGTGCTTTTAGCACGTTAGATTGTGAAAAATTTGCATAATATTGTATTGTGCTTCCCATTTGTGCCAGAAACACGTTATGTTCTTTGGAATCAGCAACCGCTTATATGAACAATTTTGGTGCGTTTCTTTGCCGGTAATAATCTGAATCTGGATTACTGATGCTGCATCCAAGAAACCGATGAATTACTCTGGTCACAGATTCATTGGTTCCTTTGATGCGCTATATGTGTAATTGTTTCGTTTCAAACGTTTTACACAGAATTTCACACCGGAGTGTGCAATCTGTTTTGAGTACGAGACCTGGGACGCTCAGTATTTCTAATACGAACCTACTGGCCGATAAATTACATATGTTCAGGTTTCCAATTTGCTTTAAGTGAGAAATGAAAAACTTTTTCCCTTTGGTACTAATTTTTTCACCTGACTGACTGAACTTTGAAAATGGTCATGCTTTTAAGTATCTTCACTGGTCTCTCTCTTCCTCTTTTTGGAACTTTCAGACGTCTGCTATCAGTCCGGGATCGTTATCAGTTTTGATAACCACGTGACGTCACAACATGGCAGCCATATCAAAAATCGGGAATTTTC
>OMLO01003963.1_pt1 | contig 12283 bp, 11 predicted proteins | sample 1674811 | NCBI WGS metagenome assembly OMLO01 (sample SAMN06265003, study PRJEB25207) | coral metagenome | isolation source: Coral host | place: Mexico:La Bocana,Puerto Morelos, Mexico | collected 2008-11-13
GTTTCCAATAGGAATCTCCTTTTCCAGGGGCTGATTTTCAGGTTCCATGTTAAACTTCGGGGGAGTACTACCCAGTTATTTTGTTGGGGGATTACAATAAGCCAACATAAGGATCCCGAAACCTGACCCAATCAGTTTTAACGGAATGTCAGTATAGGGTCTTGAACGGCAAGCTCATATGGAGGGCCGGCCTTAGCACTGTCGAAGTGGGAAATTGAATTTGTAGAGTTGTTTGAGGGGTGTTTCGTAATAGCCCTAGACATCCAGTCATACTGTTGATGGTTCAGAAATCCTGCACCACCTGGGATGTATAAAACCCTGTAAATAATGGGATAAACTACCTATCAACTACTGCAGGATTCTTCTATTGGCAAGATTTGCCGATGTGTTTTTTGTCTGGCTGAAATCCTCAGCTTCGATTTTGAAGCCTCAACAAGCACCACAAAAAAATGGCAGTTTTTTTTTTGACGAATTGGAGGAGCTTCATCAGCAAGATTTAACCTGCGACCGTTCACCGCTGGTTGGGGAAAACCCCCAAAAGGTAGCGAATAGTAAGGAAACATGCAGGTTAAGGATTTAGAACTTGCCCAGATTTTATTGCCTAAGCCAGGTGATTTTTTATTTTCGTGGATCCATTGGAATCCCAAACAAGAAACACCCAACCCCCGAAAACGTGACAAAGGCGGCAAAGTATTGAAAAGCAGAAAACCCAGGGTTTTTGCCCTTAGAGAAATTGCCTTTGAAGATCCACATTCAATGAGGCTTTAACCTGGTCCGTCTCAAAGTGATTGTCTGATGTTCATGGCTGGGTTGGAACATGTTTGGTTTTTTTCCCCTACACCCCTGAAGTTTAACCTAGCCCCTCAAAATATAGGCCATCCCACAAGGAAAGGCTCCTCTTCCAACCATCAGTTTTCAGGGGCTTTTGCTGTTCATTTTCGGGGGAGTAGATTGCTACTTCGTCCTATTGGAAGACCTTTCCAGCTGTAAAAACCGAAAAGAAAGAACTGCTAGCCCCAACACCCAACACCGTGAGCTAGCTACCTTTTCATTGAGGTGCCCAGTCTGAAGATGCGACTTGGCATTCTTGGGAGGAATTGCTTGCATTTCTCATAGGATGGTATGATACTTGTATACTGATCTCCTAATATTGTAATATGTTGCATCAGACTTCTTTTCGATTTTGTATAGCCAGTTTCCATTGATTTCAATGACTCACGTCATGCCCTATAATTTTCATATACTGTAATATTCCTAAAACAAACGGCTTCCAGGCAAACATTGGAGGTCTGAAAGATGTTCTTCTTTTCCCTTTTCTAAGGGATCAAGTCTTCAAGTGGCCCAACGGCGCCACAAGACACCACTGATATGATCATATCATATCTACCTGGAAGCTGATCATGTATAAATTGGTTGCCTGGTTGCCACTGGATCATACGGCTGATGGAAGAAATCCGGCTAACCACCTGACATGTATGAAACCTTGTAAATAATGGGATATTTACCGTATCAACTGCTGCAGGAGTTCTTCCATCAACAGTAATATGGGAAATGGTGGTTTTACCTACCATCTGAAAGTGGATGTTTGTTTCGTACAATTTCAACTTTCAACTTCAGGGAAATCTTGTTGGGTCGTTTTTGAAGAGATACTCAACTCATAAGAGACAACAGTTATTTACAGGGGATAAAAAACTACCCAGTTTTTTATAGGAATTATTTCATAAGCCAATGAACTTTTCGGATCCCGAAGCCTGAACGATCATCAAGGACTTAACCCTGGGACTTTCATGTCAGGGTTTTTGTCCAGATAATTTGAGGCTTGAAGCCTTCGTTTTAGCAACGTTTTATGAGACTACTTGGAGTGTTAAGTTCTGGTTATTTACCCTTCCTCCCATGGTTTTAGTGGAAAAACGGGTTTCTCACCCTGGAAGATGAGTTGAGTCTCCGAAATGGTCATATGATTTTCCCGCTTACTAACCACTACTAAGGATCACCCAAACCGCTTGCAGCAACAGTACTGGTGACTACTTCTGGCTTTTAGGTGACTAAGTTCTTGCTAGTAAGAGTTGGTGTTTCTTTGTGAGGCATCGAAAAAATGCAGTGAAATCACAGAGAACTTAGCAGAAAAGATGCACCCGCGAAGATTAACGGCTGGAACCTGAAAATGATTGGTTTGGAAGATGATTTTCCTCTTCCAGGGGTGCATTCTCAGGTTCCATATGGTTCCATGTTAATCTTCCGGAGTGTAAAAACCCATAAAACTACCATTTTCAGGACAGCAATTAGAACTGGTCATAGACAGTTACACCGAACCGAGACTTAACAAAACTGGATGAACTCGAATCTTTACAAAAACGCACCTATAGATAATATGGTACATCTGAGTGAAAGCCCTTCCAACATGACCATACAATCAATTTTTTTTGCCTTTCAACCTGAACTTCTCACAAAAAAGTAACCTGCCATTTTGTCATCATTTCAAGTTGAAATTCTTCATCAGAATGACACTATGCTATTTTTTCATCAGAACGGCGGCTCCATTTAGAAGAACAAGAACAGAAATCATCCAAATGCCCAAACCACCAGGCAGAGTTTGACGCAGAGCTTTCTCACAAGGCGCATGGATAGTGGGGTGAATTTTTGGAAAGAAATCACGAGTCCCATTGGATCTGGTGGCAGTCAAATCAATGCGTTTGCTGTTTTTTACTTTACAATAGAAAGTTGTGGTAATCCACAAAACATCCACAAGTGGAAAGGAGTGGAAACCACAGAAAATTCCCCATGTGTTTCTTGGTTTAATGGTTCCTTATCTAAAGCAAACTCCCATCGTAGGGAATCGTACCATTTACTTTCCAGGTGAACTCGTGAACTTGTTTTATGAAGAAACATATTCTCCATATCAAGTGGTGGACATGGCGGATCAGGTTGGTTTTGTTCGTTGCTGCGTTCGTCCCTTGTGAAAAATTACATTCCAGTGATCAAATGCTTGGCTATTGAGTTTTTTTCCCGATTTTCAAGAATTTGACTAGCCACAGTTGGTATTTGGGTGATGAAATGGATCCATATATACAGTATATATGCTATATACATATATATATACATATATATATATATACATACACCTGGAACCCCAAATGACCTTGATTTTTGGAGGTCAACCCAACCCCCCAAAAAACAAGCCCTCAACTCCAACCAAAACAAGGGGCCCCATTTGGGTTTCCAGGTATCTTCACCTTGGGGCTTTCCTGTCCCGAATTCGGAAGGGGTAAATGTTCACGTTCGTTCGAACAGCGCTCGCTGCGTTACGTTGATGCAACTTGCGGATTTCCTTTGAAATTGGGAAGCCTTTGGGAAGGAACCGAAAAAATAGAGCTGATTTTCGGTTGAGTTCAAAACTGACTTTGCGGATCTAGTATGGGGTGGCAACTGAAAGGTCCAGTAATTTCTGAGATAATTCCTGAGATATTTGAGTTGACGCACTGAATTTCTGTTCACCCCCAAAAGGTATGAAACCCCGAGAACGCATGGAAACACCACCCTTCAAAGTGCTTGGCCGGAAGAAAAACATGAATCTGAGAGTCAACCGCTGAAGTAGGATCTCAGGCGGTTCCGGATTTCTGAACCCATCAACCAGTATCATGACCCCTCTTTGAACGACTTCGGTGAAGATTTCCCTGAATTCTTTTCATAGCGAATTCCTAGTAGTTAGTTTTTAGCAACAAACTAACTACCAATAAACTTAATTTGCGAATGAAACTGTTTTGTTTGCCTATCTCTTCGCAGACAAAAAACATTTGCATATAAAACCTGCGGATTTTCCCACAGTTTTCTATTTGTAGAAGATTTTTCTAGCAGCCAGAAACGGCACGACCCCCAGATTCTGGATCACCTTGTTGTCCTCAACTTCCGGAGGTTTGCGAGTTGTTGCGTCGAATCTCTCGGCCCATCATCGGTGTGGCGTTTCTTGGGAGATTTTTTGGTGCCGATGTGGTGAAAGTCGTTGGTGTGTTTTTACAAATTTTTGGGCTTGAAATAGATACCCATAGGATTGAGAGTTGGGCAAGAGCCAAAAAATCCCTTTTTCAAAATATTTTTTTTTATGAAACCATTATGAAAAGAATATGAAACCCACTATGACCAAATTTATGCCAGTAAAACAATTTCATAAATTTTTCATAAATTTTATATAAAATTTATGAAAAATTTATGGCTGAATTTATGAAAGAAATTATGGCCCAAAAGCTTTTTTGTTTCATAAATTTAGCCATAAATTTTTCATAAATTTTTCATAAATTTTATATAAAATCTATGAAAAATTTATGGCTAAATTTATGACAAAATTTATGGCTGAATTTATGAAAAATTTAAGTCTTAAAAATGTTTTTCATGGTTGATTTTTACGATTTTTTCAAATGATTGTTTTTGTTTCTTTGTTTTTTTGTTTTTGTTTTGTTTTTGTTTGGTTTTGTTTTGATTTTGTTTTGTTTTTGTTTTGTTTTGCTTTGATCAGTCAGCCTGTCTAATAATTGAAAGTAGTGGGACGCATTTCAGGAGATGAGTTGTATGTCTACCCTCACCTGACACGATCGGGCTGACATAAAATTCAATGTTTTTTTTTGAAATGTCATGGCGGGTTTTTATGACAAGTCTTGATGAGTCAGTGGCAATGCTGATTCATATGTCACATGTCGTCACATTGGCCATGCCATGTTTGTGTTGTGAATCATGGGTGTTTGTTTGTGTGTTTTTGAAAGGGGCATGTGCACCCTGTTGAACAAGAAATGGTAGAGTAGAGTCGAAAAGAGAGGGGGGCCGGTGTGGAGAGAGGAGTTTGGAAACACAACCCAAACAGTCCAACATTGTTGCTATTCATGTCATGTTTTTTCCACATGTTTTTTTTTGTGATTCGCCTACTAAAATTGTTTTGGCCAAGTCCAAGTTTCTTTGGACAAAGCACATGGCATACAACACGGCACTTCTGAATTTTTTCACAATGTCATTATGCCACTGCACACGCACTGGATGCTGGAACTGGTAGTTGCAGCTGAAAAAGCGATACAGGTACTGACTTGCCAGTGCTGCTGTGTTTTTTTTGTAATAGTGAAATAGTGATGGTGATAGATAGTGATAGTGGTGACGTAGTGCCTGGCTGCTAGTTGCTGCTAGTTACTGCTAGTTAGTTGCTGCCCTTGGTGTGTCCAGCTACTTAGATACTTGGTAGCCTGGGGGTCACTAGTCACTAGTCACCGGTCGTTAGTCAGTACTCATTAGTCACTACTCGTTAGTTACTAGTCGTTAGTCACCAGTGGTTAGTCACTAGTCCCTAGTTACTGGTCACTAGTCACTATCAAGTTCACCAGTCACCAACAAAGGCTGGCCAACAAAATTTTTTTGAGTCCAGATCCAGTATCCCTCACCCAGTTCAAGGCGCTGGAAATATCAAACCTGAAGGCAGTCACAAACTGGAATCCTAAACCCTAAACCCTAAACCCTACGGCCTTACAGAAAAAAATTGGGCAGCATTGCCCCTTACCCCAAGCATAAAAAATCCATAAATTGAGGCATAAAAAATCCATAAATTGGATCATAAATTTTCCAGAAATTTTATATATAATTTATGGATTTTTTATGCCGTCATTTATGCCGGCATGTGCCGGCATAAAAAATCCATAAATTATATATAAAATTTATGGAAAATTTATGATCCAATTTATGGATTTTTTATGCCTCAATTTATGGATTTTTTTGCCCTTGAAAAACATGTATGAAAAATTTATGCCGGCATAGCGGCGACCGCCATGAAGTGGAGCAAGTCCAGTGCGGCAGTGCCGACTGCAACTTGGAGCGAGCAGCTAGCAGCAGCAGCAACCCCTACACTTAAAATTTTTTGGCGCCTGCGGCGCCCAGTAAAAACAATTCCTTCTTTATTTGATTTAGATCTTGCAGTAAAGGGAAGGCCGCAGTGCAATCTGGAATTTTGTTAGTGCAGTAGTGTCCACTGGAACTTGGAGCTAGCATCTAGCAGCAGCAACAGTACGCCCTACACTTAAAATTTTTTTGGCGCCTGCGGCGGGCAGTTGGAAAAGTGACAGTGCCTTGTTTGATCTCGATCATGCTTTGAAAAAACATTTTAGAAAGGCGAAAGGTGAGATAGCATTGAAACTTTAAAAACTCTATCATCTTGTAACGGGGGGGGGGGCAGGGCGTGCTTTGTTTTTTCTTGATTCTTGGTGCATAGTTGTACATTGCATCACATGCCTTTGCTCTTGTTCCCTAGTGGCCCTAGTGGCTAGCGGCTAGCACCTAGCAGCTAGAGCCTAACTTATGTAAGTCGGCTAAGTTTAGTGCCAGTCACTGTCACTGTCACTGTCATTGTCACTGTCACTGTCACTGTCACTATCTATCTATCTATCTATCTATCTTTCTTTCCATCTTTCTATCTTTCTCTCTTTGTATCTATCTATCTATCTATCTATCTATCTATCTATCTATCTTTCTGTATCAGGAAATTGCACCACTTGTGTGTAAACCAGCAGAAAATTGCATTGTTCCTTGGAAGCTCCGGGTTGCAGTGGGCCCTGCTGCACTTGCTGTGTTCATTGTGCACTGCATCAGGATCAGCCGTACCTGCAAAAGAAACAAGGTGCTTCTGCACCACAAGCCCTTTCAGCCTTTGAGAAGACAACCAGCAGTGGTTGAAAGATGTTTGGTGGATTTTCTTCTTTTTTTTTACAAAATTTATGCTGGCATAAATGCAGCCATATTTTTCTCATATGTTTTTTCTACAAAATTTTTGAAAAATATGATCATTTTATGGAAGAAAATATGGAAGAATTTTTGCTGGCATAAATTCATCCATATTTTTGATCATATTTTTTCATATTTTTTATATAAAATTTTTGCTGGCATAAATTGGCATAATTTCAGCCATATTTTTTCATATTTTTTATATAAAATGTTTGAAAATTTTATGGAAGAAAATATGGAAGAATTTTTGCTGGCATAAATTCATCCATATTTTTGTTCATATTTTTTCCATATTTTTTATATAAAATTTATGGTGGCAAAAATTGTCATAAATTTGGTCATAGTACATTTCATAAAAAAATCATACTGATTTCATAAAAAAATATTCTTTAAAATAATTTTTTGGCTGGCTTGCCCAACTCTCAACCATAGGATCCATGTATTGTATATTTACCTAGATTTGGTTGATTTTTATGGTAAATGTAGGTAAATATACTGTTCGTCCCATGGATCCTACGGGATATGGCTCAAAATGCCTTTATGCAAAAATGATCATGTCTTGGCACCATGTTTGGCATATTGCTTCGCTTTTTTTGTCCTCCCAAAGCCAAACTTGACAAAGGACCAAAGCCCTGGATCTTTTGTTTTCCTGAGTACTTCATTGTCAAAGGAGGGTTTCAAGTAGTTCTGAAATCATCGTATCATGGTGAACATTGACAAGGATACCGTCTTTGCGTTGAGGGAAATGTGTTTCTTAGGAAACTGCCATATGACTATGAATATGTGATGAGGATGATGAACCATGTCAAAAGTTTTTTTTTGAACATTTGCTCAAAACATGGGAAGTTTCGAAAAAAAAAGCAGGTTCAGATGTCAAAAGGGGGGATTTTCTTCATGTTCCACCAAGTAGTGGAGAAGTGATGACGGGTTTTTATATAGCCAGTTAATGGTTGGTTTCAGGATCCGGAGGTTTATATGGATGCGGAAAGTATCCCCCAAATATTCTTCCCCCTCTATAACTGGGCACATCTTAGATTCGCCTTATTCCCTTACATAGCTCCCTTGAGCTGATCGTGGGATTTTACATCTAACCCACTAAAGGTAGGGGACCTAAGGGTTGCCATGAACAACCAAAAAGAAGCCTTGGTTTTTTTGGAATGCATGGCAAAAAATCATGTTTTTCTGCACCATTGCCAGTGGAGAAGGGGTGTTTTGTTTCTGGCATTAAACGACAAGCGGTGACCACATCAGCTCGGTGTAGAGCTTCATCGAATTCTGATCTTCATGTTGCAGGGAACTGATGTGACTATCTCCCCGAAAAGCATCCCCGAATGGATATCCTGAAAATTCCATGGGTTGGTTCAGAGGTATTTAACCTATTGAAATAGTCCCTTGTTTAGTGGACATTTGCTAGTTTTCGGGGTGTAGATTCGCTGTATCTTCCCGATGCTCCAATGGCCATTGAGCCGCTCCCCCCGCCACCTCGCCATGTAACACTTGCAATATTCATCTAGATGACGCCAAGGGCGGTTAGCCAAGTGATTAGTAAGCAGGGTATAACTACAACCTCAATAGATCCACACAATTTCTAGGTTCACTACAAAGATGTCCTGTGGCCTCACTGAAAAAACGGCGCTTTTGTATAGAGTATCAGGAACTGTCCGCACTAATTTCAGGATTTCCCAGTTGAAAGATGGTCTCTGTGGTTTTTATACAAAGGCTTCTTATCATCTTCAGAACCAAAAATGACCTTTGACCCTGCATAGATGAGTATTTCTCTTATTACATTTATTCGCTAAGAAGTTTGTGTTCCCGTCATCCGGGGTAGGTCTCAATATTTGGCTCCAAAATTCATCCAAAATGCTTTTTGTTTACTTTAAAACTGATGGATTTGGTGGGCCCCTAATTTTGAGACACAAAGATCTCCTTCCATACTGTTGATGGTTCAAGAAATCAGGCCAAAAATCAATTGAGTGCAGTAGTCTCTCCCATTGAATCGTAACGATAGGTTTCACTGTTTTATACCCCCCCGAAAACTAACATGACAATGGAAAATCCACCATTTGAAGATGCATTTCCTATTGAACATGGGGATTTTCCGATGTCATGTTAGTTTTCAGGGGAGTACATCCCAGATGAGTCAAGTTAGTTAGAAAAACCAGGATTTCCAGATTTCAACGAGAACCTCAGGAAAGGTCGCATCAGCTCTGGTGGAGCTCGATTGTTGAGTTGCTGTGATCGCGTGTTGGCTTGCGATGGCGCTCAATTTTACCAGGCCGATTTGGGGCTTTGGGATGTGTACAGTGACTGCATGAATGGGTTTGGTTAGGATCAATGCTCTGATGACGCCAAGATGAAAAAAATTAAAAAGGCCTACCCTCCCTGAAACTAACATAGCTCATGAACATCACCATCTTTCCTGGTAAAATACAATCAGAATGGTGGGTTTTCCATGGCTATGTCAGTTTACAGGAGTGGAAGTGGAAAATGGCCATATTTGAAAGGTATCTATTATTGGAGATACACCCATTTTTCACGAAAAACCATGATCATGAGAGGAAGGGTAATGTACACTGTATAGCAATGCTTGGGTAGACCCTCCAAAGGACCTTAGATCCCAAAAGTAGGACCTCGGATCCAATGGGTTGATGGAAGCAAAACACCCATCATGGCCTGACTCATGACCATCATAACCTTTTGGAGCGTTGAGCGCAGCCCCTTCGGGATCGGAGAGCGGATTGATTGCCTCTCTTCTTTTTGGGGTGTGGGAAATAACCAATGTTGGATCTGATCACCATGCTTCAAGAGGAGATGTTTGGACCTCAAAATTGCCGCAAAAAACCTCACATTTTGGTACCTGACCTCCGAAAATCTAGAGCTCTTCCCTGCTGCTGATGGCATCGAGTTGTTGGATTTTCACTTGGATTTTCATTTTCCCATTTGGGAGATGGACCCGTTCCCATGAAGGGGCGGTTCTAAGTTTGCCATAGACATACTCAGTAAGTTTTTGTACGAGCATGTGGTATCATACTATGAACATTTTGTTTTTAGCATTCTGTATTTGGGGAGATGATCCAGTTTTACAATGCTTTACATGCATATCCCCATGAACTTTTTTCAGCACCAGCGGTCCAAGTTAAGAGTTAAAAGTCAGATGCATTGCTTACATGAATGGTTGGAATTTTTATGGGTTTTCTCTAGTCGCTAAATATACCTACCGTTCCTCCCATGGGAATCCGTAATGGGTGCCCCCTGGGTTTTCCACCCAACGCGTGTGACCCCCACCCATGGCCACCTTTCATCGCAAACAGGGCAGTCGCGAAGCCTTGGGACCTGAGACCGTACCGGTCCAAGCCTCGGGCTTACCGTGAGGCTTAGCCCATTGGTATCGGGAATCTTTGGGAATCCATGGGAATCCATCGATCCTCAAAACTAGCCACCATCTAGGTGGTGGCAACTCAAAGATTTTTTTATTTGCACCCCGAACCCTGGGGAAATGATCCAAGTTGACGAGCATACTTTTCAAATGGGTTGAAACCACCAACTAGACCATTCTTTGTTTGGGAGAAAATGGACTGGAAGTCGGGTGTGAAAAACACCCCCCTGAAGACCTAAGATTTGTGCCTTAAGACCAGCGTGTTTTGAGCTGACGGTTTGTTTTTTTGTCTTTTTTTTCCAATCAGCAGCTGGGTCATTGCCATGGATTGCCTATGAAACACATGAAGGTTCCATGCGTGTATATATCATCGAAACACCTACCCTACCCTCATGGTTGGCATATGAACTTCAAGAAGCGCTGTCCTATACTTGGAGGGGAAACGGCCTTTGCTGACCCTAAAGCAGTATAAGAAACCGCCATGTACTGCGGTATAGGAAACTCATTTTTGCGATGGTTAAAACTGAGGCTGGCAATCTAGGCAGGAAATGGGGGTGAGTTGGGGACAAACTGGTTGGGTAGTTGCATTCTGGGCTGAAAACACCAAGTAGGGTTCATGGACAACAAACCACTGTAAACCAGCTGGGGTATGTACACTCACCTGGGATCTACAAAAGTGATTCGTTGTTTGACATTTTGCCTGTAAATCCTACGAGAACATCGGATCAAATATATGGATTTTACTGCCTAACTTCCAAGTGAAATAAGTCGGAGAAACGTAGAAAAAAATGCATGGAGACTTTTGTGAGGTGACCAATGATTTGAGGAAAAAGTTGACATGACAACCTTATGGTCAGAAATTTGCTAGTAAAAAGCTGAACCTCTCAGCAAAATGGATCAAGATGATGATCATTCGGACTTAGGAAAAGACTACATAAACTATTGGCTTAGCAACCGCAACCTTGCAAGTTTTTTGGATTTTAGCAGTAGGAAAACTTTTCACAGGTTTCAGGTACCTTATGAAAAAAAAAGGCTGCGGGAGATATGGTTATGACGGTCCGACCTCCCAAAACATGACTGGGTCAAACACCAAACTCACCTCAATGACTTGGTCTTCGCCGAAAAAAAGATGTCTTCCGGGAGAAAACAAAAACCATGGACTCCGAAAATTCACCGCTTCCAGAAACCTACCAACAAATCATACCCCCCCATTTACGGATCCATGGGACGAGTGGTAATATTTACCTACATGAATTTGTTGATTTTTATGGGTAAATGTAGATAAATATATGAATGTTTCCGAAAATAGTGGGTTTTCCCCCCAACTCATCCATTAAACAATAGGGGTTTCCATGATTTTAACTACATCCATTTTGGGGGTAAAATCCCCCTATTTTTGTGGAAAGACCCCCATATCAATCCCATGGGAATCCGTAATTTACGTACCAACTTCCTGAATCCAATTCATCGCCCATCCAGGTTGCGAGATGGCCTGCTTGGCTCATACGTTGGAACGATCCAGCCTTGTCTCTTGGCAGTTGAGAGCCGGGACAGCTCCTGGGAATTTTGGGTAATGACCCTTGGAAGTTGTTAACGGAGGGGGATCTGACATTCAAGTTTTGTGTGGGTTTTTCTGTTCGGCAGATTTGGAGGGAAAGTTGTGGCAGGAACACAGGTTTTATTTGTAAAGGTCAAGTGATTTCAAGACTTTTTCTGCTGAAGTATGGATCTGAGGTAAACAAAATCTCGCAACAACACCCACATGCCGTTTGTTTCAAACCCACCGTGGATTCCAAGTATGGTCGGTACGGTGGTTTTTGAGCGGGAAATCTTACAACAAAAAATGACATCCTTTCAGATGTGAGAACTAAATAGGTTTACTACTGAAAAGCCCTTGGTAGGACCTAGGATTTTCAGAACTCCTAGAGTTGTTGCTAAAAGAGATGGTTTTGGCAAGAGATGATGCAATAGTGGTTGATAAAATCGGATGATCACTCTTTTGCTGCATTTTATGACCAAAGCATACTGCAGCCATAACTCATTGACTGACTGACTGACTGACTGACTGACTGACTGACTGACGGACTGACGGACTGACGGACTGACGGACTGACGGACTGACGGACTGACGGACTGACGGACTGACGGACTGACGGACTG
>OMLO01003964.1_pt1 | contig 12281 bp, 9 predicted proteins | sample 1674811 | NCBI WGS metagenome assembly OMLO01 (sample SAMN06265003, study PRJEB25207) | coral metagenome | isolation source: Coral host | place: Mexico:La Bocana,Puerto Morelos, Mexico | collected 2008-11-13
GAACAATGAGGTTTGAATAAATTACCGCAGGCCAAATTCCTTTGATACCGCGGGTTCACTGGAACGTAAATCTTTAATGGCGGACTCGAAAACACCACTTTTCCAAGCTCAATATTTTCGGTTTGCGGGACCCAAACTTTATTTTAACGACATACATAGGTACAACGGTATCTGGTAAGCCCCAAGAAACGAGTTTTTGCTTCACTTGTGACATGAAGTTTTGATCGTAGTAGCACTTTAAGAGAATTAACGAAATGATCATTTAAGGTGTTGGCATGATTTAACAGTTCATTGTCAGGACATAATTAAAATTATAACATTTTTGCCGAAAAGGTGAAATTTTATTTAGAGCGTTTGTTTCTGCGAATACTTTCAATTGTTTCACCGTAGTTTCATCTTGATTATGTTTCTGTAATGTTGGATAATAGAGCCGGTAATGAAAATGAAAGATTATCCACTACGTTTGTGTCAGTCCCGCTATCCCGCCGCAGTCAGAATGTTTATCCCGATCCCGCCTGGTTAGGGTCGAAGTTCTCCGCAGTTCTGTTTTTCATCCCGCATCCCGGAATCAATTCAGTTTTAAAACTATCCCACATCCCGCATGTCCAAATGGGCAATCCCGCTCCCGTCGAAGTACATTTATCCGGCATCTCGCAACTAGATTGTAACCCCCATCATGCATCACGTGCGACTTCTGTTGGACCATGTAGCCTCGTATTCAAGTCCAACATTTACTTCTCTTTGTTTTCATAACAGTAGAGAACAAGCCGACATCGACAGGAAAGAAATTGCCAACGCTACATTCATTTTAAATGAACATCTTAGAAAAGAAAATTACGATAGAAACGCCAGACCTGACGAAGGATCAGGTAAGGCTATTGGTCACTCGTTTGACTTTAAACGCAAAATAAGTATGAAGTAAGAATAACATTTCAAATGAGCAGATGAAAATTTTTTCTTCCGTTAGGCAAGCCCGTTAAAGTGTATCTCAGTATGGCGATTCAATCGTTTACAAATATAAAGGAATCAAATATGGTAAGTCTTTTTAGCTTGATTAGAAAACAGAATATGCCGTCAAATTATTTCCGAGTGAATTCACTTGTCAGTCGGTTAGTTGGTCAGACATACAGACAGACACTGTCAGCCAGTCAGTGAGTCAGTCGGTCAGTCAGTCAGTCAGTCAGTCAGTCAGTCAGTCAGTCAGTCAGTCAGTCAGTGAGTCAATGTCCGGGTATTCCGTTTTCGCCGGTCTTGTTTCTTTCGGGGACTGATTTTATTTTTTAACAGTTAGTAAACTTAGCTAAAAGTTTAGCAAACATAATTAAAGCCCTTTTTTTCTCAAACACAGGAATTCACCACATCAATGTTTTTGCGTCAAGAGTGGAAGGACTTAAGATTAGCACATGGCCTGGATGGAACAATACCCGTGAAAGGCAAAGATTTGCAGAAAATATGGCGTCCGGACACATATTTCACTAACAACAACGACTACAAGTTATATGAGGACAATCAACTAGCTCTGATACAAAAATTTGGTGATGTCTACTACAGTGTAAGGTGAGTGCAGCCAAATACTACAGTGACATTAAAATAACGCAATTAGGCACTAAAAACTCTGATCAAACAAACGAAGCACACCAACAGAAAACACACAAAAATAACAAATCGAAAGCGCGCGAACACCACGTAAACCAAATGACGACTTGGCCTCTGATTGGCTGAACAAACAATGGAGATTCCAGGCTTTCCGTCCTTCGCCTCGTCCATAGAGAGAGAGCCTGGCATCAATTGACTGCCTAGTTTGACACGTTTAATTAGCCAATCATATTACTCAGATTGTCCTCCTGCGTCCACTGTTCCGTCCTTAAGACCCAGTCAAGCTTATAATTTTGGGTCGAGTTCTTTTGGGATCAACTGTTTCAACTGCAACCGGTTTGGGTTGATACGGCTGACGTTTCTCATTAGAACACGTTTCAACCGTTTTTTTTTTTAAAGTGGTAACTCCTGGGTATAGACTTAACGCAAGCTACAATCACGAGACATCCCAAAAATGCTTTTCAACCGTTTCCACCTGGTTTTAGCCAGTTGAAAAAGTTGATCAAACAAACCAACCGAAAACGAGTTTTCCCCAGTAGAACACGAAAAAACCAAACCAATTCAACCAACCAGAAGCGGTTGATTCAAATACAACACGACGTTAGTCTTAAAAAGTGTACACGCATCACAAAAAATAAAAACAAACGCAGTGAGTGGCAGCATAATCACATTAAAATGCTTCTGTCTTTTCCAGATTATTTGTTGTTGCATCCTGTCGCATGTATTTAGAAAAGTTTCCAACAGATGTACAGAAATGCAGTCTAATCCTCGAAAGCTGTAAGTACAATGGGGTACTTTGTAATTGTATAATGTACTCGATGAAATCGCACTTCTCCCGAATCTCTGCCAGTGAGGTGTCTAAACCTGGGACTAGCTAGATATGCGAAAAATAATATCCTGTTGATTAATTTTTGTTTTTGTTTTGTTTTTTGAATGAGAACGAAGCACTTCGTTGTTTTACAAATATAAAGTACAAGGTGATTCTTACTTGAAGTTTGTGGATGAAACCCTAGTGTGTGACCATTCAAACAAAAGCTATTGAGCAGTACGTTCATGTGGTACTGTTTATTATGCTGTTCAAGTTGGGTTTATGGATAAAACCCTAGCGTGTGACCATTCAAATGAAAGCTACTGAGCAGTGCTTTCATGTTGTACTATTTATTATGCTGTACAAGGTGGTGCTAATTTTAACCTTTGTGGGCAAAACCCTAGTGTATAACCATTCAAATCAAAGCTACATGTATTAGGCAGTACTTCCATGTGGTACCGTTATTTTTGCGGTACAAGGTGGTTCTAATTTTTCATTTCTGTGGATGTAATCATGGTCTGCAAGATAGAGAACAATACGTCGGTGTTTCATTATTATGCACGAAAAAATTGAGATTTTTTCAAGTTTTAGGACTAGTCTTTGAAGTGAAAAGGTAACAATTAGTGTCATTGTCTACTTTTTTAAAGTTGCTTATACCAGGGAAATGGTAGAATACAGATGGAAATACGACCCAGTTAACATCCTTAATATGGAACTAGCTGAGTTTGATTTGACAAAGACGGAGTACAGCATTAAGAATGTGGAATATGTAGCAGGTATTTACCGGTGTGAATGTATCAAAAGTACCTTGGGAGGCCCGGTGACCTATATCCGCCTAGTGTATTTCACACCGTATCTACAGGTCGGGGTTTCCCGGGAGTTCCTGAGGGGTATTCCCTGGAGTTAAGATTCTGTATACCCGACTCCTACATTATGTATCTCATTCCAAATTAATTATGTAAGGTCTATAATCTATTTGGAAATATCTGAACTGTTACCTTTAAGTTCTGTTTTTAAAATAGCAGCCTTGAGTAAAATGATATCTGCCTGCTAGTAAAGAATTACTCTAGGTATAATACTCAGTCCTCGTAAGATGGTAGATTAGGTAGCGGTTTCTTAATCAAATGAAATTAAAGTTGTCCGTTAATTTCTACCCTGTGGTTTGTCAGTTTGAAAAGAATACGTTTCTTTAGAACAAAAAGCAAATTCTGTAAAATTGTCTCTTTGCAAAAGCATTCACTCTAAACTGGGTATTACCACGTGATAATTATCCAATAGGGCTGTACCAAGTTCCAATTCTGTCCAGTAAGGTGATACATTCTAACATGTGCATACTTGTTTTATGCTTAGGTAAATACCGCGACATGATCGTGACTTTCACATTCAGCCGCCGTATCGGTTACTACCTCATTAACTTCTATGTGCCCTGCATCATCATGGTTATCATGAGCTGGATTGTGTTCTGGATGGACCGAGACTGCATCGGCGACCGAATAGCGCTCGGCATTACGACCGTGCTCACGATCGTGTTTTTACTCGGCTCCAGTAACAGCACCATGCCCCGAGTCAGCTACCCGAAGGCTATCGACTGGTATCTGATAACCTCGTTCATCTTCGTGTTCACGACCCTGATCATGTGTCTGTTGATTTTCCGATTTGATCGACAACTTGGCAAACAAGAGCGTCCTCCGAGATCGGTCAGTGGCGAACCGCCAGCCGAGGCAGCCTCAATGCAGGTATTTATGGTATTTTTTAGTTCAAGGTGTTGTCACAATCAAATCTAGTCTCCAGGATCATCGATCACCATATCCTCGTGTCAAGTCCCCGCTGGCTAAGGGGGGCAAGCGGCTCAACTTGTAGACAACCTTAGAATGGAATAAGAGCACTACAACTGTATGTTATTCTCATATTTTCAGTTACCCGAGGAGCCGGAGATTCGTAGCCGCGTTTCTTACTACGTAGCAGATTCCCAGGGAGCCGTGTATCCCATAGTTCGCAGCGTGTCCGGTCTCAAAAGAAGAAGTATCCTAAAGCCGCGTTTTCCCAAGAAGCTTTGCGGGCTACCAGTCCGAGTCACAAAGGAGAACCTGGGAATGGTGATAAACAATTTTTGCAGAATTCTATTCCCTTCAGCGTTTTTGCTGTTTAATCTTGTTTACTGGGTGGTTATAGCCAATTAAGATTTGCGAACGCTAACTGCAGATCTTTAGAAAGAAATATGAGGATAGATGTCTCGTTTGGAAGACCTACGAGGGTATTAATCAATCAATCAGTGATACAAGGTAGTGACTGGAAGGATGTTCTTAAGAATGGTTAACCTAATAGTTACTGCTATATCAGGTTAAGTACCATTTTTGGACTAAAAATTGGACGACGGTTTCAAACGACTCCATCTATGAAAAATGCCATTAGAATAAGACACTAGTTACACAGGTTTAAGGTATTCCTTTCCTGATTTTTTAGGTTTTCTACTACGTGGATATTGTTTTCGTCAAGGTCTTTTTCGACTCTTCGTGGCTAGTTCCTTTTATTTCAAAGTTATTTTTTCAAGGACTTAAGATACTCTTCACTGACTTCCAAGGCCTTAAATTTTGATTTTCAAATGCAAGGACTTGTAAGGTGCGTAGGAAGTCCGTGTCATTATACGAATACTACCGTATTAGTAGCATATCAACTGAAGGACTGTATATACTGATTGAATGTTCATTAAAAGCTCTATGCCATAGTGCCACTCTTGCGATAAACATCGAAGGAAACCACAAAATATTTTACTAAAATTAGAAAAAGCATGGGTAAATATAAACTATAGGAAAGAGGTATGGTTAAGACTAGGGAACTAGAAACTTGAAGGTGAAGTTTTCAAGATGTTCCATTCTTGACCAACTTCCTTTATTGTTTAAGGAGGCCAGGAAAACCAAGATGGTTTTAAAACATGTGAATGTACCCGAAATAGCCGTTTTCGCGATGAACTCAGTTTTCTCATTTGCTTTAAAAAATAACCAAACGTGTACGCGAGGCAATTTCGGGCTATTTTGTCATTTCTGCCCGAAACTTCCTCGCATGACTTAAGTAGAACGTGAAAAGGGCTACTGCCTTGTCTTGATCGAAGCTGTGTTGTTATACAAACATGTGAATATATTTAATCTTCAAATTTACATTCCAGAAAATAAAACGTTTCGCAAAAATATACCAAGGAAATGCTATTTTGTACATAGAGAGTAATAAAATTAATGCCCCAGGAAATAAAGATCAATAGAATTCAGCTGAGAGTTGCTTTTTCCACGACAACTAGAGAAAATCTTGAGATGATACGTTTTCATTGCTAACCTGGTTATGTGTTTTACTGAACATGCTCTGTCGCGTTTTGTCACATTGACACATTTTAAGTGTATTTTACCAGAGCCTCTCTTATAACGAGCGAGGAAGGCTGGGTACGAGACTGTAAACCAGGTATAGGAAGTCACACAAATTACTAAGGCTATTTCTGATGTCCGCGTTTGTAGAAAAAAAAATCTTTTGGTGTGTATGTGACTGTCTGATTATTTGCCTACTGAAATGTAAATGTAAGTTGTTATCTAGAATTGATAAATAAAGACAACAGGCAAAATATCCACCAAGACTATTGTATGGTATACTCCAACCAATGAATACAAACCAAATCCACGCTTCACCCAAAGCTACCCAGGAAATGTGATATACCCAGGGAATGTGATATACCCAGGGAATGTGATATACCCAGGGAATGCGATATACCCAGGGAATGTGATATACCCATGGAATGTGGTATACCCAGGGAATGTGATATACCCAGGGAATGTGGTATACCTAGGGAATGTGATATACCCAGGGAATGTGATACACCCAGGGAATGTGATATACCCAGGGAATGTGATACACCCAGGGAATGTGATATACTTATGGAATGTGATATACCAATGGAATGTGATATACTCATGGAATGTGGTATATGTGATATACCCAGGGGATGTCATATACCCAGGGGAAGTGATTATCCGTTTTCTTTGTTTTGCCGTGGGTTAGGGGTGTTCTGCCGTGAGTTAATTTTGTTTTGCCGTGAATTAACTGTGCACTGCCGTGAATTAATTTTGTTTTGCCGTCAGATAACACTGTCTTGTCGTGAGTTAAGTTTGTAGTGCCGTGACTTTATTTTGCCGTGACAGTTGTGGGCCACCGTACTCAACTGCAAAATTGCAGCTTGCAAGAAGTTCCAGACTTGTTTGGATATGAGATGAATTTCATTTTACTGTAAATTCGACTACAGGAAGCCCTGGAAAACTACTGCTAATACTGTCTTTCAGATGATTTTGATAATTGTCTAGACTTTCTAGTATGTACAAATATGTGTTTCAATGTACAAATTCGGATTTTGACAACAAAATCCTAAAAAACCAGAATCATCGTTCGTTTCATAACAAAAGCCATCTACATCCTTCATTTCAGTGAAACAATTTGTGCATCCACCCGAGCTGACAACTCAGCGATGGCTCGTTTGAGGCGAGGTGGGTCCGCGAAAAAATAGATAAACAGTTCTCTTTCCATCAGCTTCAAGTTATCCGAGCGGAGGACCTGGAGACGAAAAAGTGAGCCGTCAAAATTGGCGGTCGAACGTAAAACCGCGACACCACTTCTAGCTTCAATAGTTATGAAGTGAAATGCGAAGAAATTCAGTGCAAAAACACTGCGGTAAACCAAAATGAGGCGGCAAAGGTTGTGTATAAACCTTTCGTTAACTGTCACACAAACACTAGAGTTTTGGCGGGAACTGCAGACGCGCTGAACGCTTTACTACTGCATGGAAGTAGTAGTTTTGGCGGGGACTACAAACGCACTAGACATTGGAACACTGTAAGCAGCGGCGGTTAAGGCGTGACCTGCACACTTGCTGTTCGTGAGCGAGATTGCAAACAGCGGTAGTTTTGGTGGGAACTGCCCACGCGGTAAAATAAACTGAACGTTGGAACGGCGTTTGGTGGAAACTGCATATGTGCTCCGTGTTTGATCACGTAAAAAGGGTGGGATTAAGTCTGCATGCGATCCAAGTAGCCCATCAGGCCAGCGGTTATTCCGGTTTCCGTAGACCAGGAGTATTTCTACTCTCCCCTGGATTGGATGCTAGTTCATCGCAGTTACCCCTCCCCCAGCATAAAATTCGCTGGTACATGTAGCCATTTATACCCCTGGGTAGAGAGATATTGACAGAGTAAAGTGTCTTGCCTAATAACCCAACACAATGTCCCTGGCCAGGGATCGAACCCGGATTGCTTTATCCGGAGGCGCGCGCACTAACCCTGAAGCCACCGCGCCTCCACCCGTTTGATCACGTGGACCACCTTAATTTTATTCCGCCGTTACCTTTTTCTTAGCCTCGCAGTCTTTTATGATATCCTTAATTGAATGCTCCAGAGTAGCAAGTAATTCATCTAACTGACTAAGTCCATCTGCTATTCGCTGTAAAGAAACAAAAATAACTTGTCACGAGAAGGTATTTCATCCATTCCAGCCGTGCTCTTCTCCATTTCGCTGTGTCAGACTGCCTTCTTCAAAGAAACTTCAACCGTGTTTTGGACAATTTTAATCAACATTTATAAACTAGGATTTTTTAAATTCGCGCGAAGCATTCTTATATGAGCAAAGAGCTCCTTGCCTAATAACCACGTGAAAATTAAGCCGAGACCAGAAAATCGACGGAGATGGGGGTAGTGGGGCAGGCAAGGGAAATTCTTTGTTACCTGAGGACTCAACTGAGGAAGACCGCCAGTTGTAGCTGATTCTCCATAAACTGTCTTAACGCACTGCTGTAGGTTATTCTCCCTGAGAACAAATATTCACAAAATTAAACAAACTAGTTTCGAGGATAATATTGTTTTCCCTAGTCTACTTAAAAGAAGAATGGATATAACAATGCACAATACAATATTGATCATTTCATCACAATAGAGCAAGGAAGACCCCATTTTTAACCTTTAGAATATTCAAACTTCGTTTGATTTTGAGTTGGTAAAATGATAATTTTTGGATGGCGAGGGAAGATTTTAAATTCTTCCAGGGTGTGATGTGCCTTTCGACGCGTTAAACATAACCTTTAGCCCTCGATCACATGTTTTCCCAAGTCACGTGTGGATGGGAAAGATTCCTCAGGGAGCAGGCTAACTAGAAGTTACCATGACAACAAAAACAATAGCAGCAGAACGTACAATTGTTTCCAGGCCTCTTCTTGTCTGCCGCCCGAGGAGGCCAAGGATGTAGTTAACGATTCCAATTGTCCTGCCAGCTTCTGGCTCCATTCTACAAGCTGACTGTACGCCAGAAAAATCTCCTTCGTCCTGTCCTCCTCTCGCTGGGGTGGGCCTTCTAATATACGGTATAGTCCTTCCATAAAATGATCTCGGCTATCGATAGTTCCGCGAGAGGGATGGGGAGGGTGGAGAGCATGTTCATCCATAACCGCCTGTGATACGAGTTAAGGATCAATCAACGAAACAGAGCGTGCAATAATTACCAACAACTATTTGTGCAACCCAGTATTAGACATGCAGAGATGCAGGCAGTTAGTCAGTCTATCAATTAGTCGGTCGGTCAGTCAGTCAGTCAGTCAGTCAGACAGTCGGTCAAACAATTAGTCAGTCAGTCAGTAAGTCTGTCAATTAGTCATTCAGTCAGTCAGTCAGTCAATCAGTCAATCAATCAGTGAGTCAGTCAGTCAGTCAGTCAGTCAGTCAGTCAATCCATTGGTCAGTCACTCGGTCAATCGTCAATTAGTCAGTCATTTCGTCACTCAATTAACCAGTAAGGCAGTCATTCAGCTAGAAATGGTCAGTCAGTAAGTCAGTCAGAATTTTATAATGATGAAAAGTACTTGTATGATTTTTTTGCAATTGTGTCGCCTTTGTGCTTGGCAGGATCAAATTTTAACATCATATTTAACAGTTTTAATTATCTTGAGGATACTGAGCGAGCTTCCATTCCCTTGACTGCATCACCAAGCGTGCTCTCCAAGGTGCTAAACAAGCGATGGGTATCACGGTTTTTACGACCCTCAACCTCAAGAGCCATGGAAAGAAACTCGTGCCGAGACCGCTGAAGCAGAAGTTGGGTGATAACCTAACACGAGAAAAAAACACAAGGAATAAAATACAAATGTCGCTATTTAAAACTCATTACTCTATTAAGACAGAATCAAAACGTAGTCTTCTCATACAATGTATATGTACGAAAACACAAGGCATTTATTCTACCATTAAAATTCTCTCCTGTCATTTAGAGTCAGGCAGACTAGCACTTTTGTCAAGTTACACAAGTTTTCCTGGCATTAAATGAGCCACATCATGGCTTTCGTTTGTAATCCATGTCCTCCATCTTCTCCATCCCAAACCATCTTTGTTTCTTTATGGTTTATTATTATCTCTTTGGTGTTCTTCTATCTTAGTACACTACTACATGTGTATTTTCGGGTTTTTCTTTAATTTAATGGTAATTTAGTAACTGGCCAAAATAACTGAAAATACTGTAACTAAGCTTAATTCAATTCATTTCAATTCAATTCAAGTACAATGTATTTATAAGTCCTTATGAACACTACTGACCTGGTCTTGTTTGGAAGTGAAGTAGTCTTGTCTTGCTATCTTTAGTTCATAGTCCCCTTTAAGGATACTTGTAGCTTGTAGCTCTCCCAGCTCCTGCACTAACCCTGGAAGGGCCTTCTCAGTGAGCTCCCCCATCTCCATCTTGACTTGGGAAAGCGCTTTTTGAGTTTCAAGGAGTTTAGCACTGATTAACAAAAAAATAACGGTTATACATTCTAGCAAGTAAGTGAACAACTTAATTCTGATTAAATTTGTCTGTCGCATTGACTAGCAAACTGGAACGAATTAAAGATGCAAAAACCGCACAATACTAGGATTTTATCTGGAAAACTGTAAAAAGAAATATCTGTCAGCCAGTCACTCAGTTCAGCTGCTGCGCTAACCCAGTTTGGCAAGTTTCACCAACCACAGAGGTAGTGTCAACTCTCCCCTAACGGACATTCTCGTAAGCGGACAGCTCTACTTAAGGACACTGTTTTCAATTCCCTTTTTTACCATTTTCCGTCTTTTTACGGTGGGAATAATTCTCGTAAGCGGACAGCTCTACTAACGGACACTTTTTCCAATTCCCGAGGGTGTCCGCTTATGACAGAGTTGACTGTACAATGAAAATAAAGTACTTGTATTTCCCTAAAAACACAATATCAAAGCACAAGGAATAGGATCTGACATCTATAGCATCAACCATGTGCTTTGATTATTATACATGTAGGCCTAATTTGTCCATATGTGAAAAACAGTACTGGTTATGAAGCTGAAGCCCAGTAACCGTCAAAGAGTGAATAAAGATGCTAGTAGTGATGTTGGAACGTCCCCAACCACACACAATCTTTTGCTTTGCATTGATACACCATGGATCGATCATGTGTCTAAAATGTTTCTATTTATTAGAACAAGACTTTACACCTGTAATGCTTTGTGCACGGTCAAGGATTAGCCCAGTACTGGCACTCTCTCTGTCATACAACACTACACTCTCAGGAGAGTGTCCCTCCCTCCTGATAATATAATTTCATTATTGTATAACACAGAGAGGGCCAGAACTGGAGTAGATCAAGGGTAAGAAAGTGAACAAAACAACATGATAATAAAGATGAACTTTGTTGAACTCGACAATCATTCTCCTCTATTATCTACATGTATGAAGTGCCTCACCTCATTGTGTCAGTGTTTGGTGGGCTGGTCTCCCATGACAAGCTATTCAATCGCTCTTCAGCTGTTTTAAGTGCTGTAGTTACTCCTGTTGCCATGGCAATGCTATGAATCCTTTTGCTTTCACTTGATGCAAAGCTAAAGTATAAGCCAGGTATCAGGCAGAATGTTGATGACGGAAATATGATAAAGCTTGCAGTTACAGGTACATGTATCTACTCTAGTCCAGTTCTGGCCTCTTTGTTATACCATGCTACACTATACATGTACCATGTAGTGTTGTGTTGCAGAAAGAGGGCCAAAAGTGGATCAGTCGAGTGCACAAGGGAATAGTCACCAAAGATTCTTAAGGACTGCCCAATTCATCTTGCACATACCAGTTCATGTAGTGCTGTTATGCCTGTCTTTCAGGTGATTAAGAAAAAAGAAGTTTCTTTTGCAATGGTTTTCTGGTTTTCTGTAACCTGTCCCCCTCCCCACCAGAAAAAAAAAAAGATTTGTTTCTGTTAAGTAACTGAATTTTGAGTGACGTTTACTGAGAATGCCAAATCTAGTGACACATGTACTGACGGTGAATTACAAGCAAAGCTTCAACAGGGAAACCAACAAGAAAACACCAAAATAGGTTTTCCTTCTAAAAATACAGTACAGATGCAGTTACAGCATGTACATGTAAGACCATACTGCTAAGACCACCCCTCTGCAAGGCTTGCCAATTACAAGTGTATCATAACTGCAAATATCTTACACAGACTGAAGTCTTTCCAGCTCTTGGCATTCATTTAGATTGACTTCATCATTCTCCCCTATTGTAAAAGAACAAGGGCAAAGAGGATTGAACCATGGAAAGATGTTACTTTGTTCTTTAGTTTGGTTTATATAAGCAATTCTATCACTCGTTCATGTAGCATAACGACTTGTGTATAAGCTGCACTCATGTATAAATGTACATGTACATGTGAAAGATGAATTATTCAACATGACACGAGCGTGGGACAAAGAAATATCTGAGTCCCTGACAGGAATTGAACCCATGACCTCCCAAACACATGGCGGGCGCTCTATCCACTGAGCTACGAGAACTCATGGAGAGCAAGGCCATTTAACTGAGTTCATATGTG
>OMLO01003966.1_pt1 | contig 12281 bp, 16 predicted proteins | sample 1674811 | NCBI WGS metagenome assembly OMLO01 (sample SAMN06265003, study PRJEB25207) | coral metagenome | isolation source: Coral host | place: Mexico:La Bocana,Puerto Morelos, Mexico | collected 2008-11-13
TGGAGAATGGTCATTCACCACCTTAATAGGCAATCCTACTATGTTAGTTCTCGGGGGATTACTTCGCTTAGGGAAGTGGTCCTCTTCACTCCTACTGCCCACTCCTGGCCTGATCGGTTTGCATCCTTGGAAGTTTCCTTAGAAGTTTCCTCCTGGAGGAAAACATCCAAGTGATGAAAATGGCTCGAACGATTGCCGTTTGCGGTTGAAAGTGGGATTGGAATTCATGAGCTGTTAAATCCAAGAAACATGTTTTTTCTATGAAAAACAAGACAGAGTCCACGAACCCGAATCCAGACAGGGAAGCTACGTGAAAATGCAACGCAGCTACTCCCAGGTACTCTAGCTACTCTAGCAAGTCTAGCAACTCTGCTCTAGCTACCCTAGCTACCCTCAGCTACTCTATTCCTCAGCTACTCGAGCTGCTCTAGCGTACTTTACGTTCAGCTACTACAGCCACTCTACCTGCTCTACTCTCAGCTGCCCTGTCTCTTTGCAGCCGCATCTGGGGTTGCAAGACAGCGCAGGTACAAAGCTGCAGCAAATTGAGGCTTGTTGCGTGGGCTTTGCAGTAAGCGTCGTGATGTCAAAGCCCACCACTTCTTTTGGGGTGAGCCAAAATCGGCACGTAGCGTTGGTAACTGCGTGTGCTTCTGCCTCCGGGTCAACCTGAAGGCCCGCGGTTTTTGAAAGTCTTTGTGTGGCAGAAATCAAGAACGTGAATCTCAAATAGCATTTCACACTAGCCCTTGCCTATGTCTTGCTCATGACAGGCCCTGTATACATGGTCAACGCACTGCAGCTCCACCTCATTGGTGTACTTGCCCCAGATGACGATACCACTGGCTAGAAAAGAGTTGATGAGGATCGCGTTTGCGCAAGACTTGATGTATTGTTTGCCAAACGGGAGTATGTCCTCTGAGGGAAAGGGCTGGATGTCGGGGTGAGATAGAAGCCTCGTCTGCACCTCCTGCAGCCTCAAAACACAATTGATTGCTCGAAAAGAGACTATAGGCAAATGGGGCAACGAGGACTTCTCACACAACAAAGATCATAGTTGCGAGCTGTTTATTTTGCGGAAAGAAACCAGCGAGATTGAAAACGGTAGCGGCCTATGTTTCAAAAAGTTAGGCTCACATGTTTTGTTCTTTTTTTGGGGAGGGGCGAGGGCCAAACGGTTTGGGTCCCACGGCCCTCGCTGCTGCCAAGGCTGTTCCCCGTATGCTAGGCAGATGAATGCAACCCATGGAGATTCAATTTTCGTGGAAGCTGTATTGCCCTGCCGCAACGCATGTCGCAAAATGCAAAGAAACACGCTATTTGCGAGGATTTTTTTGTCACATTTTGTGAGCGCCGCCCAACTGAGGCTTAGCGACCTCACTGCAGACGGCTGCGGAGGGTTGCGGTCGCTCGAGCAACGCTGGGCGAACACGACTCCAACCTCCAGACCTCCAGATTTAGAGGAGAACCCTTCGCTACGCATTCGGGAAAAACCTGGTTTTGCTCGGTTTTCTACCCTCCCATTTTTTATTCATGCAAAAAGTTCACCTAAAAAATTCAAGTTATATGTACATATATATACCTGGTACCTTAGACGACCGGTTTTACATGGATGTTTGGTTAAACAACAATTGTTTATGTAAAGGGTTGGAACCATCCAACTGAAGCAACCAATAAAAAGTTGTTGTTTAGGGTACCAGGTAATGACCAACAAAATTACCGCGACCGTCATATAAACTACTTTACTACCACTTCTACCTACTAACGCTTAATCGCTGACTTCTGCAAGAACTACTCTGCAAAAATGGCCGTGGCCTTTCCAAGCTTGTGGCTTCCTCTTGATGAAGCAAATGTTGGCGATTCCATTGTGTTTCACGCTTTGATCAAGATGAGAGCTTTGAGGCCTGAGTAAAGGGGCTCGGAAAACTATTTTCGGAGCTATTTGCATTGTCCTGGAAGCGCGTGTTTCCGCAGAGACACCTGCCTAAAGATCCTCCACCACCCTGGTCCGAACATACAATGCGCCACAGGAACAATGGCAAACATGCCCACAGCGCGCAATTGCGAACAAACCGTCAATGGACTTTTAGGTCAACCACAAAGCGGTAGCTGTTTTTCAAAAAACAAACCAGCAAAAACATGCGCCTGGTACTTTTTCACTCTTGACCCCAAAGGCCTTAAGGTATATCACCTCAGGTAAAAGGGTGAAGTTGCGGGTACAATTCCACTCACCCCGCCTTTGGATTTGGATATATTTTTCAAATCAAAACATGGAAGTTCACCGCAGCTCTAATGTAAGAGCTTCCTGTCAATTCTTTTGGTGAATCCATTTCATTTCACCGCGTTTTCACAATGTCCAAACAGCATTTGCTAAATCCCTCAGGGATTCTGCTCTCTGAATCTCTCCACGTTCTTAAGCCTCATCCGCAGCGCGCGGAAACCTCTCTGCAGTAGCACGTACTTCCAACGCAAGATTCTCAATGGCACGATCATGTGCCTCGGCAACTCGTAGAGTGGTAACCCGTCACTGTGGTAACCATCTTGAGGTCGATTTGGCGGTGTTGCCAAACTCAAGTTTGACTGGTCATCCTCTGACTCTTCCTCGCTTGAAGTAATCACTCCCCAGAAATCTATTTCCTGGTCAATGGTGAAGTGCTCCACATCAACCATAGTCTCCAACTCATGTACCAATTCTCTTGAGGACATGTCATCAGCTTGAAGGGATTCAAGCAAACGCCTCACAAAATAAGCATTGCCACTGTCGTTCACCTTCTGCGTCATCCGCATATGACGGATGCTCTTCAAAACACTCTCCTCTTGGTGTTCAGGGTAGCTACCTTTCTTGTAGCCTTTGATCAGCATGGTGGCAATCAGCATGATTCGCCTGCTGGTCTTTTGCTGGACATCGAAGTAAACATCCACTTGCTCACTCTCGCTAACCAACGTTTCAGGCAGCTCTACCCCTTCTTCACCATCTGGTACTTCTTGAAGTTGCTGACCTTGTACGCAATCTTCACCTTCTTGAACCGCACGATGTAGATGACCTTCAAGATCACCTTCTGGTTGCCCACCTTGTTTACACGGCTCTCAGATGACTTCTCTGAGTTGTAGTCATTGGTCTCTCGGTCTTCCTCATCACCCATTCCTGGTAAAAGTTCTTCTTGGCCTCGCTTCATTGTGGCGATCCAACCACAAAAGAGTAGAATACCAGTCACGACAAAACTCACAATGACGTGGAACCAGCTCAAGGTCATGGGATCACCGTCAACACCAAAGCTCGAAGCTTGAGCTTGAGTAACCGTAGCCAACAAACATGTTAAAGCCACTATATGTCACTGGAGGTGAAAGCATTTTCACCACAACTCACATGTCTAATCATAGTTTTCCGTCTTCTTACTTACTGTTGTTTGGTTAACTCCTCAAACTCATGTTACTGGTACTCCCTCCTTCTCAATTCCAAACTTGTGACAAACCTTTCGTACCAACATCTGCCACATTGTAGTGAATGCTTACAGACCTAAGGTTCACAATTTGGCTTGAAACCTTGGACTGCAACCAAAGTAGATTCCCTTCAATATGCTTCAAACGAGAAGTTCCCAACTTGGTTGAAATAGCAATCGCGGCCGTGTTGTCTACACGAAGAACTTGTTCAGGTGGTTCACTAAGAAGAAACTGCAAGATATGACGAATGTAAAGAGCATCAATCGTTGTCGAAACAGCAGCATACCATTCACTCTCTGTTGAGGACAGAGAGATTGCTTTCTGACTCCGGGATGTGGTGTATACCATGTTTCCTCCAATGTAATGTAAACCACGTGATGTACTCTTTGTTGCCCAATCTGCATCACTAAATGACTCACAACCAACAACTTGTTAGTTTCAGCATCACTACCACCAAGCCTTGCAAACAGGCTCAATCCTGGGGAGGTCTCATGCATGGCCATGGGGTATCCTTCTGTAAATTTCAGGTATCCAACTACTGTTCCCAACATGCTACAAGCATGGGCTGTTGGTCTTTGAAGGTAAGCAGCCAATGTTTTAGCTGAGAATTGCATGTCTCCTCTGTCATGTGAGATATACAGGATTGCTCCTACCGTAGACCTGTACGCACCTGATTTCACTTCATCCAACTCACGTGTATGAGCTGCTGCAAACAAAGGTTGGTGGCATGGCATTGTGTAAAGTTGCGCAGCTTTTCCACTGTTGTGCTTGGTGTATGTGTCGTACACTTGGCGCACATGCTTTGTCTCTGGATGTATTGTGATCTTCTTGTAATCTCTCTCCATCTCAAAAGTTTTCTTCAAGAAATCAAATGAACCCCCACTCCTTGTGACGTAGTTCACCACCATCTTGAACTTCTCCTTCAACTTCGGGATGAACGTGTTCTCTAGGAAGCTCTGGCCCATAAAGAACAGGATGTCGTCCACGTGCACCAAAAAGAATCCCTTGTCAGACACCTTGAACGACAAGGTGTTGCACCAAACAAGGATCTTAGAGTCTCTGCCAGGAAGTCATACCATTCGTGCTACGTCACGTTGTCCCGGAAGACATCGATGGATATACCATGAATCACCAGCCACTGCACCCACCAGGTTTACTGCACGAACCTGACCCTGGGGTACCATCAAGTAGGTGTCTCCCACGTCTAAACTTGCGAGGAGGAATGACGGGAACATCCCAGTCATTGCCAGTGATGGTAAGGTACACTGGCAGCTTGCTGAACTGGCTGGTGCAAACACGTCAGTTCTACATTCCAAGAAAGTAGGTTCTCTGGCTACAAGTCTGCCCCTGCGAGGGACTCTGGGTTTTCTCCTCCATGTCCTCACGAATTTGGCAGACAAAGGACTGACCATCTGTGTTCAACACACCCATTCTTTCAAGTCTCTGCAACTCATGTCTGTCAGCAGTTTCATCCAACCGTGCCAACTCATAACTGTCGACACGTGGCTCCTCTTCAGTAACCGGGATACCACAACATATCCTCTTCCTTGAAATCTCAAGTTCATCAAGTCATCAAACAAGTCTGTGTCATACTCCATCTCGTCAACATACGTGTAGTTGAGCTCCTCATCAACATGACTGAGATCTTCTCCAACTACGTGTTGAACAGGTCCTTGCCCTCGTTCAGGAACATTTTCCCTTTCTGCTCGATAGGAGCAGCTGGCACAACAGTGCCAGGTGAAGGACCAACAGTTCCTGGCGCAGGAACAGCTGTACCTGGTGCAGGACCAGGACGTGGTGTTGCAGCCCCTGGCATTGGAGTCAAAGGTGGCTCCAGGCTTTGGAGATCTTCAACATAACTGCCTCAGGCAAGCTCAAGGTAACAGTCTCTTGATTTGCTTCCTCTCCTGACGGTGGGTCAGAAGCAGTGTCGTCTGGAGTTCCTTCCTCATCGCTTGCAACCTCATCTGCTACTGGTTCGGGGGGTTTTCCTTGAACTCGAGGTAGTAGTTTGCTTCCCTTGATTTCCACCATCCAAGAAAACACCGTAAGTGAGGTGTGAAGATGAGCCTGCTCATGTGCCAATCGCTCCACGAGTCTGATCACGTTGTTGACACCAATGATAAACATATCGTTGCTTGGTCTCTTTTTCAAGAAGATTCCAGGCTCCCACTTGGTACCACCTTTACGACCTGGAGTGACATAGACCCATGCCATCACAGGTTCTGCAAACTCACAAATTTTGGACTTGTAAGCTCTGCCACTTGCTATCTCAAAAGGTGCCATCCCTCCACGTGTAACGTAGCGGTTGATCAACCAAGCCGCATGCACGAACGACCATGCCATCAAAGGATGATTCACCGGAATCTGTAGTCCAACCCTCTCTTCTGCAGCACATTGTAAGACTGTTGCCATCTGTCTCCAACGATGCACCGTGCTCTCCACATAGGAATTGCTTGCATGGTCTCTGACAAGTGGGTTCTCAATCAGGACCCTGCAACCCATCTTCTTCAAAATTTCCTTGGTGACACCCTGAACTCGAAGCATCGTGGGCTCCTGGTCGCATCTCAACATCACGGTGCTGTAGCCAAGAAAATTGATGAACCTACAAATATCTTTGCCCATCAATCGAGCATCAGCCCTGTTGTAAACAGGAATGGCTTGCGCTGACCTTGAAAAGCTATCCACCACTGCAAGGCAAATGACCTTCTCCTTTGTGTCACTAGCAACTTCTATCAAAGCTTCTCCGCTGACCCTCTTTCCAATGTAGAAGAGATCAAACGAAATGGTGGGATATTCTCGGCTTACTCCACGTTGGTCATCTGTGAAATGTGCATCTGGCCTTGCTTTACCTTTCACGCATGCTGACCACCAAGTTTTGTAGGGTAGGTGCGTGACACCTCATTGTAGCCCTCAGGCCTTGCTGTAAGAGGCTGATCAACAGGCTCTCTTTCCTTCTCAGCTCCCAGCTGTTCCGAAATTTGCACTGCCTCATGCAACTTCTGTTTGTCGATGCATGCCGTGATACGTTGCCACAGTTTTGCTTTAGAACCACTCCTTGAAAACTGCAAATACCCACAAGCAGCACGAAGTGTGGCTATAGTACTTATTGGCAACACTTTCACACCTGCACTTTCCACCGACTCATCATGTTGTACAGGTTCAGGACGTTGAGGAATTTCAGGTTGTACTACTTCTCCCGAAGGTTCAACTTGTTCTCCTTGTTGAGCTTCACCACCTCCTTGAGGAGCAGGACGTTGATGCATCTCATCGTCAACACCCCCGCCTTCTGGAACACCGAGTGCCCCGCCTGCTCCACCTGCTGAACCTGATCAGCATCCATTTCTGCAACCAAAAGCCCAATCCTATCTGGTGGGGTGACCTCCATGGTCAACACAGTGATTGATTATTTGCTTCCACCGTGATTCAACTTTCTCTGACAAGGTCTCCATGTCTTTCATACTCTCACAAACTTCAATCATCCCCCAGCCTGTATCACTCAAACCATTAGTAGTACGATGTGGCCATTCATCCAAACCGTAGTCTCTTCGAGGATCCACGAAGGTTGTTGCTCTCCTTCTGCAAATAGGAAAGCCCGACGATGTTGTGCTCCAACTTTCACCTTTCTCACTCCAACTCTTTGGCACGTCTGCTGGAACATGCTTCACCACTTTCACTCTTCGTATAGTCCAACTGACAAACAGCGAGTCATTCTTACACCCATCTGGGATTATCTTAACTCCACTTCAAGCATGACTCAGCTTAGGTTCATTCTTGCTGTTGAGGGATATTGTCCATCCTCTCTTCCACAGTCGTCGGTAGGAAATCAAAGGTTGAGCAACGTGAATTGAAATGCAGCCACGCTCTTTCACCATCACTACTTCACCATTGTCTCCAACCAATTCAATACAAATCTCACGGCAACCATGAGTCTTGTGCATCCCAAAGCTGACCAGAACTCTTCACTGGAATTCCAACACCTCTGAATGATGCGGGAATGATTGTGGCATCTGAACCACTGTCTAAAACCACATCGACCCTTTCATTCACAGCACTGACTCCTCTCACCTGTAGTTGAGGTTCTCCGCAATCTCGACCGTGACCGTCACCATGACATAGTCCACGTTGTTGAACTCCACGTTGAAGAAAACCTCCGGCTCGATGGTCACAAAATCCAGGATGTAGTCCAAGAAACCTTCACCTCCACGAAGTTGTTGGTAAAGTCCAGGATGTAGAGCTCGACGAGGACACCAACTGTTGCCAGTCATCTCCATTTTCACCTTCACAAATCCATCCATGACGTCATAGAACTCCAGATAGTCACCAATAAAACACACTGATGTAGTCAACGTGGTCGAAATCCCTGAAGAATCATCTACAACTTCGACGGATAGTCCATTGTTGTCCTCCAACAAAGAGAATTCTGCAACATGTTCAGTGGAATCATCAAACTTTCCGTCGTCACAACCTATGTAGGAACTTTCACAGCTACAACCAACCACTCTCACATACTTCAAATACTCGATCTCAATCTCTTCTTCTTGTAGGTTGATGTGCATCACGCTGTGGTTGTGCACGCCTTCGTGATGTACTCTGCGCGCATTTTGCTGCTGGTTGGAACTTGACGAACCACTACCCAACGAAGCTGCTGCAGGAGCCTGATTCGACCCTGACGCAGCACTTTCCTCAGTGACTTGCTGTACAGATCTATTCTTGTAACAGCAGTCTCTCTCGTAGTGGTTTCCACCACAAGTCCAGCACTTGCCCTTTCCTTTTGCTCCTTGTTTCTTTCCGTCTGTCTTGCCTTTTCCTTTGTTCTGTCCTTTTCCTTTCTCAGTAGACGTCCAACTACCAGAGCCTTTACCGCCTGAACTCCAGGCGTTGTTGTTGCCCTTGCCTTTTCATTTTCCACCTTTGTAGTCGAACCACTGAGGTTGGTTCTTACCATCTCCTTTCTTTCCTCCTTTGTCATCTGGATCGTTCTTCTTCAGATGCCGCCTCTCTTCTGCTGCCAATCTCCCCTGCTTGAGTACTTCAGCCCTCGCCGCCTGCTTTCTTGCTGCATGCTGCATCAATGCTGGGTCAACCAGTGAACCATCACTTGTCTCCCGGATGCCCAGTATCTCCTCTGCTCCTTCATAGCTAGGGGCATCAGGTCTTCCAGAATGAGCATGCTCGATCAAAGCACGACGACGATTGAGAGCCTCCGCACTGGCAAGTCCAGGAAGATTGAGCTGATCATAGCAAAGCATAAGGTTCAAAGCTCGACATAGGGATGCATGCTCATGCACACTTCGGTCGGTGCTTCGAACTCCAGACTTTTTGATCCAGCTCTCATGGTGCTGCACGAAGTCCAAGCCCTGTCTCCTCAACTGCCTTATGTCGTGGAAGATAGTCCTGGGCCCTTGAAGTGGAAAATCATCATAGTCAATCTCTTCCAAATCGGGAGCAGCTTCCTGGATAGTTCTCCACCTCTCATCGGCAGAATCAAAGAGAACTGCAAGCACCCGAACATCCTTCTCCGGGGGCTCCGAAATTGGGGCAGGCAATTGAAAGAGACTCTGGTAACGTCCAATCTCTCCCAAAGGCACCTTACGAAGCAAGAACTCTTCACCATGTCGAGAAAAAAGAACGAAGACCTTGCCATTCACCACCTCTTCTTTTGAGTCCCCAGGAGGCATCATCTCTTCTCCCAAGGCACCACTTCCTGAGCGATAGACAATCAAGAAAACGTGGTCTTCATCAACTGTTATCGTCACCAGGCACCGTGGCTTCAGGCACCACAGGAGGAGCCCGTGCTGGCTCATTGACTCTTCCTGTTAACCTCCTCCTCTGCACCAAACCAATCTTGTGCTTCTCCGCCAGCCCCACCAGCCTGTAGAACTCATCAGGCGAGATGCGGCCATTGTCAGAATGGCGATGGAGATAAGTGTCTCGCTCTTTGACTCCACGAGGAACATTTTGTCCATCTCCCTTGCGGATCTCCCGATAGGTGTCCCCTACCACTAGGTCTGTCACCTCTATGTCGCGATCTGGGGTTGTTACCACAACCTTGGTTCCATCCACAACCAAGAGGACACCCCTCCAATGCAGCAACGTGGGATCATCCACGAAGCGTACGAGCACGTTGTCTTGCTGCAAGAATTGAGTCGGTGTCGCTCTCGCCATCGTCTGACCAATCTGTCGACTGCTTGACTGGCCACTTGATGGGGAGGTCAATAGGGGACCCCAACACGGGTGTCACCCTGGTCAATCGCCGGGTCAAAGGGATAGATAGCCCGAAAAGGATGCAACCAACAATGAGCCCCAACCAGAAAAACTTCCAGCAGCTCTGAAGTTTGCAAGTATCCAATTCCACTTGAATCAAACCCTTTTCTCTCTCACAATAAGCACTAGATGCAAGTTGCTGAAAACACTGCTTGGCTGAATCTTCAAAAAAGGTTCCAGAATAGGGGCACTCACCAGAATGCTTTCCAGATTTACCCCGACTCCACTCTGCGTACCAAGCAACAATCAGCTTCAAGAAATCAACTGCCACACCACGTGAGAGCTCCAGCCAGTCAACCATGGGAAAATAGAACTTACCCCGCTGATGACTTGAGAAGAAAGGAAACAGAATCTCAGTCACTTCAGCATGAATATACACAATCATGTGCTCAAAATACTCACGACATGTCATGACCAGAATTTCTTCCCACTCTATCAGGAGCCAACCATTACTCCAACTACAGAGCAGGCCAGCTTTGAAGGGGGAGTCTTGAAAGTGACGTCAGAAAAGTGAGAGAAAATGTATCCAAGCTGTTTGGCAGGTGAAGGAGTTTGGTCTGAAGAAACCTTTTGGCTCTCCCAATGGTGCCATGAGAAGGAGACACACTCAAGCTTTGCAGCACTGATCAGTCTCCGTCGTTTCGTTAATCGTGCTATTTACCGATCCTTAGCTGACAGTTTCGTGTATACTTGAAAGCCGACAGGGGCTGGAATGGCATCACAATCTCTCGGGACACCATTCACATTCCAGGCTTGGAAGTGAAGCCAAGCTTGACAGGAATTAGAGGGTTCACACACACCATTCGTGGAGTCTTGAGTTAAGAAAACGATTGCCATGCTAATATATTCCAAGATTCCAACATAAAGAATATGCCAACATGTGTCAATTATAGAAGAATTTTTTACATGAGGGTTTGGTTCGGAATACTCGAAATCTGCCGACGCTCAGGCATCAAGCTCGGTTTCGAGCGCCCCGTGTTCTTTGAGCGGCATGCGGTCGGAGGTGAGTACGGAGCCAGCTGGAAGGCAGGATGAGATTTGCAACAATTGCAGCGAGGGAATTTCTTCATTGCAAAACGATGGGGTTCCAAGTGAATCACATTTTTTGTTTTGAGATGCAACAGTTGTCGGTAATTGGATTGTTTGGTTGAGTGTGGGATGGTCGGATGGTCTTGGCCAACATCACCAGGCTGTTGGCAAAGGAAAGGCAGGGAAGTTTCGATTTGCTTTCTAAAAATGGTGAAGATCAGAGACTTCCAATCGCGACAACCGAGATGAGTTGTCCAAGCACCAAAGTTATTGAGAGGTACTGACGACATTCTGGCCTGAACAAGAGAAGGACAAACCCGTGATCATTGATGGTCGCGTGCTTCACGATGATGAGTCTGCAGTGGCTACTTGGACCTGCCAATGATTTAGCAACGCATTTTGGGTTATATCACACTGCCTTTCTTTGCCAACTTGCACATGATCCGACTTCCCAAATTAACCAGGTTGTAGTTGTAGTGACATTTATTTGGCAGGCAAGCGTTGCTAGAACACTACGTGTGCAGGTGTACTTTAAGTTTAACAGCCAAGTCGCAGAGATTGTACCTTCCTGTTGTACCTGCTTTCTTTCAGATAAAGGAAGCACCAGTCCATACCTGTAAGGATAGTTGCTAACGGGTCAGTAATTGGTAGTGATGATGAATGTCCTTCGAAGAATCTGATCCGTGTTCAGGTGGTGTATGATAACCCCTTGGACAACGTGGAAGACTTGGCCCACATCTTCTTCCAACGCTGTCTTGAGGCAGTCTCGGCAAATGGCAAATGTTCAGTTTCTTCATGACAGCTTTCATGAACATAACCAGTGCCATGCCGTCTTCAATCGAAGTGTAGATCAGAAGTGATCTAGAATGTAGATCGACTGCTCTGCAGTTTCTGGAGGCATTGCGTGTCCGAATCTGCAATGTTGTCCCGTAGCTTGCACTGCACGCCAGGCAAATATCGTGCCATATGTGGTGACAAAGAAGCAACTCGGAACCGGCATGCTTGCCGTGGACCGCGTGTAGAATTTTATACTTCCAGTGCATAACCTTTTCGCCGCACATGTTTGATGCGAAGTCCACCGAGCTTTGCCGTTTCCGAGGACAGTCTTCAAATGGCAGGAAGGCTTCTGGCAGAAGATGAAGAAAGTTTTCGACGCAGACTACAAGGACAGTGTATGACAAAAAGTATCAGAATTGCACTATCACTACTACCACCGCGGACTGCTAGCTGCTAGCAGGCTGCTAGCTTAGCTTGCTTGATTCCATCAATAGTTTGTCTTGATATCTCGGCCTTGACTCGTTCTCGGGTCTGATTTCATCTCATTCCTTCTCCAATGGAGCCCTTTGTGCAGATTCTTTTGGCATCTTCTGCCGACTGACAGGACAAATATTTGAAGGCAGGGCTTCTGGACAAGTGTGGTGGCGAGCTGATCCATCTGATCAGTGCAGCTTGTGCAGCAGTTTTGGGTAGTATCTTTGCAAAGATAGACAAGGGATGAGAAACGGGGGGGGGGGTGGGCTCTCAGAGGGCCTTTAAGGTTTTAA
>OMLO01003967.1_pt1 | contig 12280 bp, 8 predicted proteins | sample 1674811 | NCBI WGS metagenome assembly OMLO01 (sample SAMN06265003, study PRJEB25207) | coral metagenome | isolation source: Coral host | place: Mexico:La Bocana,Puerto Morelos, Mexico | collected 2008-11-13
ACGCTCGAAACGTCAGCTTTATAACTCATTACGGTGGCCAATTTACATTTTCAACTTAGTTGAAATAACGAAATTACATGTACACATAGTTTTAGTATTGATCATGGACCTAAATGAATATCATTTGAAAATAAAGAATAATCTAATGAAATAGATTATACCCTACTATCCTGAAAGATTGAGTGAAAATTTTAGAACCATCTAAAAGTAGGTTTTTCTTAGAAAGAAGTTCAGTTCAAAAAGTTTTGCCCACCTGTGAAAACCAGTTACTGACCTCCTGCTGAAAGTCCTGTTTACATATTGATCAGTCTTACAGAAAACTTAGTACATGTATTTCAGTTTACCTTATTTTCATGACTGATTTTTGAAACAACCAACTTATAAAAAAATCATTGTCCAGTGGTTGACTGGTATTCATGACATCCTTACTTTAATTTAGGACATCCTGTACCAGTATCCAAAATCAGAGGCAGCAACAAAGTTAGTGGCATTGAGAGGAATGTTCCTGACCTTGAGTGATTTAATGTCATCTGTGACAGGCAGTACAGCAAACAGGTACTTCTTTTGATGAGAAAGCATTTATATCTAGAAATGATTCAAGCTTAAACGTATTTTGCGCCATTCACACTTGGTAACGTTCACTAGAAAATGAACTTAAGAATTTAACTAAATATAATCTGCTGGTGATGCCAAAGTCTAATCTAAAGTCTTATCATGGTAATACAATGTAGAGCTTTCCACATTGCTGCTCCAAACTTTGGAACTCAATTCCATCCAATCTAAGAACACAATGTATTCCATTCCTCGTAGTTTTTTTAAGATTCTGTCTTTACGCTTCAAAGAGGGTTTTAACTAATTTAGCTTAACAAGACCATACATGTAATGGTACAATTTGGTGTGTCTAATTTTAAGTACATGTTACAGTAAGTAGTAGTAGTTTTCATCATAAATCATGTTAAACCCTAATGTACAATTATTTACATCATTGTTTCATTGGAACTTATCTTCTTTTAATTAAATTCATGTACAATTATTACTACTACTATTATTATTATTATTATTATTAATCATGAGAAGTTGTAGTAAATAAGTTGCTAAAGAGTGCTCAATACACATTTGTGTAGAGCAGTGTATAGAATTGGGTTACTAATGAAAACACACATGATTCACTGCAACTCTGAGTTTTGTGCTTATGCACTCATCAGGAAAAAAATATTATGTGTGTGACCAGTGCAAAATGTTTGGTATGATTTTAAATATATCAGATATACAGTATTTTGAAGATTTACTCTGTTTTAGCTCAACATTGGTGCTGGACAAGAAGCTGATCCATGTTGTATATTCTAAACTGGACAGAGATGTGTTGGTCATTGCTATGCCTGCAGAAAGGTATGTGCATACAAGATGGTCAAAACTTTATGTACAAGTATGAACTTTCTTAACTTGAAATTTGCACTGTTTATTGGTGTCTTGATGCCTTTCAATGAGAAGTCGAGGAATGTTGGAGCAATGCTTGTAAGGTATTCCTGTGGGTATTTCGGGTTGAGTATTCTTGTATTAAACTGTATATTTAATTGTACCCTTGACAGGGTAATGGTTCCTTAGTATGGTGTTGCTGACATCTTGATTAATCCTTAGATCTAGATAATCTTGTGAACAAGCTGGCTGATTCTGTGTGCTTATTTGAATTTTATCATATAGATGCTTTAAATCAGTAAGCAAACATAAAATTTAACTTTCATTGAATTTCAATTAATATTAAATTTTTTATTTTGTATTCAAGAACAGGATTCCTAAGTTAAGTTGCAGTGATAGGGTATTGTAAAAATCATTGTAAGAACATAATTTTATCAGAATTAAATAAATGCAAAACCTCTCTCTATTTGTACTAATTAAAATGGTACTAATTGGGCAAACCATTATGTTTATATCCTTTGCTGATATGTAACATGTGTTTTTCCATCCTCTCTGTCAGAATACCTCTGGTTCAACTTCAGAAGGTAGTGGCTGATGTCACTCAAATTCTTTCTCTCACATTTGGAACAATGTGTAGGTTAGTTATAATTCTACATGTATTTATTGTCCTGTTTGAGGACAAACAAGAACTTAACAAGTTCACGAATTGTATCATACTTAGATGTACTTAATGTAATTAAAGTTAAATTATGTGTGAACACCCAAGCAGACTGACATCCCTTCTATATTTAGGTGACCTGGTATTGATTGTAATCACCTAGTAATGAAGACTTACAAATGTTTCAAACAATGCCAATACCTTAATGTTAGTAATCCTGGTTAAAGCTATTATAATAATTATTGGTTGTGGATTTTTATTGAACCTTATCAAAAGTCATTAGTTTTTCAGTATGAAAGAATTGGAAGGAGAAACCAAGAATATGAATATTCATACATGCTTCTCTAAGGGGTTCTTTCTCTAGACAGCTGTGTAAAAGTACTCTCACACTGTAGATAACTTGTGATACTGTCCATGACTCTATGTTGTTCACACTTTCCCTTACAGGGCATTCTCTGACAAGTTCAACAAAGCACGTGTAGACCATCTTTTCTCTCTACTGTTCGAAAAAGCCCTTGTCAGACCTCCTGGTGTAGCTGAGAAAGACTTCATTAATAACCTGTCAGACCTTTTACCAGGTGTCCAGTGGCTGAATATACCTTTGACAGCAGAGGTAGGAGCTTTGTCCTGTATGTACAGTTATCTTTCATAGTGAATGAGGACAAATATTTTGATGTTACAGTTCTGTAGAGTTACAACATTTGCTGCAGAGTTACCCCTTACCAACCCCAAGACACATCACAGTGTTCATTGTACTAACCTGTGTAGCAAGCGTTTCTGTGTTGGGTTGAGAAGGAAAGAAAGACAGAGGAACGGGGATTTTTGATGCGTGCAAAAATGGGGCAAGAGCCATAAAAAGGAAAGAAGAGGGAAGGGGAGTGAAAGGAAGGAAACACTTGTAGACAAACCCTGGATTTTGAAAACCCTGTTCACCAGCAAATGAGCCTCGTAATTGGCTGGGCTAGTTGAATACTGTATTATTAACATGTGCCAATTAAAGGTCTTAAACGTGATTTTTACAAAAAGCTTTAACTTTTCTTGCTGAACAAGGATTTAGTTGTGAGCTTAAACAAAAACAAAAGTCTTCTCTAAAGCAGCTCTTCACAGGAGGAGCTGTACTTGCTGTGCATGCAAACCATTTGTTTTGGAGACATACATGTACAGACTCCTCCTTACCAGATCTTTGTGTTTTGCACCACTCTGGAACAATACGGCAGAAATCCTGCAGTGCAATGCTGAAGCTTTGGGATTCCGAAGCCTGCACATTATTGCAGAAGCAAGTGCCTTTGGGAAGGTTATCAATATTCAGATACTGGTCAAGATTATCGTTATTTTCTTCTCTGATGTTCGAAGCCTCTCCTGCCCAAATTCCAATGTTTTCCGAGAAGACTTTCAGTTTGTTTTTGCTACAGACAATAACACATGAACTGATGTGTGGATCGGGCTTCTTCTGGCATGTCCAGCAAACGCTTCTTTACTGGATTTGACTTTGTAGGAGTTGACTTGCTAATTTTACCTAGTATGGATATACAGTTATACAACATTTCAAATCTTGTGAGCACAAGGATTTTAAATGCTGCTTGAATACTTGTCATGTTTTACCAACTTTTTTGTGGATTAGTGCTAAAACTTCACCATTGAAGTTCTTCCTTTAAGATGGACTGAAAAGATTTTCCGTATAAACATAGCTTGATTCAAAATTACCACAATGACATTTAATCTTGAAATTACAATCACAAAGCCTGCATTGGGTGCTCCAATTCATCAAGATATCTCAATTCCCATTGTAAGCTCTTTGTTTTGGACATATTTTGACAAGTCCATTCTGCCTGAAAGACAGTCGATCACAACATGAAATCTTAGTGTGTGTACTCAGGCATAAAAGGTCAAATGGGCCATTTTCAAAATCCAGAGGTTTTTCTGCAAGTGTTTCCCTTGTCTTTCTTTGCTCCCCAACCCCCGAGAAACCTTGCTACACAGGCTATACATGCTCCTAATCCGACCAATGAATTTGTTTTCAGCAAACTCCGTTTTCAGCTGAAATTTAAATAAAATCATTCTATTTAAGGTTCAAGTTCACTGCTGTCTCAATGACTTGGAAGCTGCAGATTATGGAGAATTTGTAAGTATGAATTGATGTCTAAATGTAGTTTATGTGTCATATAAAGGATGCATTGTATAATTACTAAGGCTAATTATGTTAATACTTATGTTTAAAATATTAAGTGGCATTCACAATGTGATTACAAGTACTTTTTCTTTCACAGGCAGATGAATTTTTTCAAATTAGACGATTATATACAATTTTAGGTTCCAGTATATTTTATAAGGTATGGATAATTATAGTGCATCACCATTCATACATGTATATACAAGTTTATACATTTATGGTTTGAATATCTTTTTTTGTATAATTTCTTTTAGGCTAAAGTTATAAGTTATAAATTTTTTTGACTTGGCTACTTGCATTGTCAGTTCGTGTCAAGTGATGCCATTTTTTGTTTTGTAATTTTGCATTAATTTGATATATTATCTTGTGTCAATTGTATATCACATAATGTCATTTCATGTTGTGGTGTGCATTGTGTCATGCCATTGTTTCATCATCATTGCAGGGATATCTAGTCGCCAATCATTTAACTAGAGAAGATTTAGAAGATGCTGTATTATATTGTAAATATCATTGTTTACTGGCCATGAGTGCAGAGCAAAGAGTTGGTCAGTTGGTGGTCTGGAGAGAGGTATGTCAAGAATCATTGTTTTCTGCTTATTCTAAGTACATCTTTTTTCTTGTGATTTAGACAATCATCTATATATTTAGCATTCCCTCAGTGTCTCTTGTCAACTGCAAAGTTCTGTTAACTTCTTTAAATCAAAGAAAGCCCCTCCCCTGGAGGTCTCAGACATATAAGGTCCTTTGATAGTAACCCCTCAGCTGTTTACTTCAGGACTGCAGAATTTTTTAAACAATTCTTTTGGTCATAAACACTATGTACATACATGTAGCTTTCCGTGCAATTTACATTGTATATCTAAAGTTACAATGTTCGGGGACTTTCAATGTTTCCTTGTTTTCCTGTTTTTCATACCCTCAAAGAATTAATCTATCATTATGTAGTTTTATACGCTCGTGGATAATTTTCTGACATTAAATGCCCTCCAAGTATGAAAAACAGACCCTCCTCTTTGTTGCTCGGGGAAATAGGCACAAGAAAAAGCCTTTTAAAGTAAGGGGATTTGGTTGTATGTTGAAGTAGATAAAGAGCGAATTCCAAATGATTGCCTACAAATAGATCATCTAATTATTTATTTCATTATAATTTTCAGAGATTAGTTCAAATTGTAATAATATAAATGTAAACTACATGTACAGGTATGTTGTTTTTAGGTTTTTCCAACAAGAAGACAGAAATCAAGATCTGAAAGCAGGAGAAAGGAGGATGAGGAATACTATGAACCAACTGCGAGATATTTTTTACTCATTGTGGGCATGGTGAGTTCATATAATTATTGATTTAAACAGTTAGTTACCGGTATTAGTATGTTTTTGTTATTGCTAAAAAGCTCTCTTTAACTGATGTTTAAACTAGCAAAATATTGCAAATGCTCTTATCTCTTGTGGGAGTGCATTCCATCACTGAGAGAAGTTTAATGAAAGTAAAAAACTCTTGTTACCAATACAAGTTTATGGCTGGAATTTCTAATACTATGCCGGTTGGATTGATGTACGTGATATAAAGGTAAAGAGAGAGTTTTTTGAAGACTGATCTGTTAGCTAACATGCAGTTGCCAACTAGAGTAAATGAGGAGTAGTCAGTGTAGATTGGATCAAGTGGTCCTTTCATCTGGAGCATTTCTCAGTTTGCGTAGCATACATACAAAGTGACTATAGAAGTATTTTAACTCCCCCTTGAATGTGATCCTTGTCCATCGCAGCGGTATCCCCTGCCCAACTGGGTTGCAAGAGGCAGTACAGGGGAGAGTAAAGTGTCTTGCACAAGAAAACAACAAAATGATCCTGGCCAGGGCTTGAATCAGGAGTGCTTGATCTGAAGTCCAGGGTTCTAACAATATCTAACTACCCCTCCCATAGAATGAAAAGTGACAGACACTTATGTTACGTGGATTTTTTTTCATTTTGTGCTTGTTTTAGAAACACTGGCTCATGTGTGTTTTGTTAGAAGCAGGTGGAATCTCAAGGCGGTAAGTGTACAAATGCACAGTGCTGTTGTAGTTTTCACTTCTTTTGCTATATGTTACATGAATGTAAGAGCTCTACGTCAGTGTTTTGCTAAAGCAGGAAGTACAATTAATGCGGTTGAGGGTTTGGCCGTGCCTAGATTGGAGGTAGTTGTTTGGCCCTCGTCTCATTTGTCATGTTTCGTACTTGCGAGATGCCATGACTACTTGTCCTGAGTCATGTTGTTTAGTTTTCCCTCTTTAATTCACAGAGCCGAGGGCTATCCTCCTCCCGATACCTACTATGTGGATCAAGTGAAGAACACGCTGCATCAGATTGAAGCCTTGGACATCCCATCTGTCTGTGAATCAAGGTAAAAACAGCTTCAGTGATATTTTTCCAGACTATGCTATGGACAACAGAAATATAACTTAAAAATATATATATTGATACAAATTGTTAAAGTATCAGGACAGCTAGCCTGTACTGTCCCTGTATTGCTTCAGCTTATGTTTGGGAAAACTTGCACAAGTATTGTGGAAAGTTTAGGGAATTAAAAACCCAAGACATTTAAATAAGAGATTGTTTCCACATCCCAAAATTAGGGATTAGAATTTAGTGTACTTATGTAATCGCAACCAAGATCCGTTGCCTGTCACCGGAGCTGTCTCTCGAGCTAACTGGTGCTGTCTTAAAGCAAAGAATCAAGTAGATAGAACAAACCCATTTGTTATTTGTATCTTTGCAGACTCAGAAGTCCTAACAATCCTCCATTAGCGTCAGCTGACACGATGCTGCTTAATCCACCATCTCTGCTTAAGTCCTCATCGAGTGTCGGTGTGTCAGACGCACCCACCCTACAGAAGAAAAACAGCAGTATTGACAACTTGAGACTGCAAGGTACTCTTCCAGTAGTATAATGGTGATTGTTTAGGCTAGGAATAGTCTATTAATGAAAGCTAGTGACAAAGATGTGCCAGAAGGCCAAACATGCTGCTTTAATGATATAGGAGTTGAGTGATCAATGTAGTCTTAATATTCTGTTTCTTTTTTTGTCCCTGTAATTTGAGACACTGAGGGAAATGGCTACTTGAATATTGTTGGATTATGCCTTAAATAGCCCTTGATTAAAATCTCTGACTTCTTCATGGACCGTGAATTTATTTATTTTCCACTTGGGAGCGATGTGGAAGAAACTGTTTTTCGCCTTTGGTTCTACTTAATTGCTCCTTTACTATAGTTATAGCCTGACGCTTCTCTCTGATTGATTCTTAAGAGGTCAAATCAATTAGCCGGCAACTGGAGGAAAGAACTGAAAAGCCAGACTATATGTTATTTTGGGCTTCTATTGTTAGTTTCATGATTGGGCTACAGTCTTTGCTCATACTTTCTTTTCAATCTTTTTGGGAGTATTAAGTGCATCTAAAAATACATTTCGTTCAGCTAAATTAGGTTTGTGTTTCTCTCACGTTGTCACAACCATGCTTTCCAATACTCTTTTTACAGATGAAGTCGAATCTTCCGACAGTGGCAGTGTACCCTCGACGCTTCGTCGGAAAGGTTCGGACAGTTCCGGAAGTGTAAGCAGCCTTGGCACGAAAGGCAAACTAAAATCTTTCCGGTCCCAGCTCTCTCTCAATTCTGCCGGCACGTTTAGGAAGAGCTTACCGGAGAACATTCCAGACCTGTCACAGATGGTCATGGCTAAGTAAGTATTGATAGAAAGTAAAACTGGCCTCGTGACTCAGACTGACGCTTTCTGAAGTTTGGACATATTGCACCCACTCCCCTCCCCTCCCCTAGATGGCATACTAGTTCATCGCAGGCTAGTCTAGTCGCGCATTTTGTTTAGAATATTTTCTGCCACTTAATTATACTCCTATGTGGTAAGAGATTTTGTAAGAGGTTTGGTGGAGTTGAGGATATCGTGAAACGGGCTGTAGAGCTGAGAGTCACCCCTAAACACCGCTTTTAGTTGAATTTTGACCCTACTTTCATTACTATTCTTTACATAGTTTGCCATTCATACATGGATCCAGACACTCGTCGAGTACTGTTCTGGATCTTTCTGTGTTTTTAGTGATTTTAGAGCGCGTTAAAACGTTTTAAAATCTTTCTAAAACGAGTTGATAGTGACTCCTTTTTCAAAAGCATTCTGTTCGCTCAGTCCTTCGCCCTAAACCTTGTTATTTTGTGTGCGATTTAGGTTGACTGGCGGCACAGAGAACACGTTGTTTCATTATGTCAGCTGGGACTCGTTCCATGGCATTGTAGTGTGCCCAAGTGATGGAGATGCACCTTCCACGAGTGGACCGGTGCACGCAGAGGTTCTCAACACGTTTCACAAAACTTGTCTGTCAATGCGTAGATTGTTTTCTCCTTATTACAAACAGGTGAGTTCTAAACTCGATAAAAATCCTTGGCTCTGACTACTTGAGTCGATTCTCAAGTCAGCTTGTGCGTGACTGTTCTTACATTACATCAGTATAATTCTACTGATCATTAGTTTCATGTGGTACTGTTCGTTGTAATCAATCAAATGTGGAATATATCTGCGCTTGTTGCGAAGAATTTTGAAAGGATAAGAAACACAATAGCTTCCATTTGGCGCGAAAATATTCTCGGATATTTGTCCGCAGACATAAGCTGTTCCGAGAAGCGAACAGTTTGTGAAATTTGAAGAACAGATAATATACAAGGACAAATATCCTACTATATTTTCGCCCCAAATGGAGGCTACTGTGTATATTTTTCGCAACACGCGCGGTTTTGGAAATTGGGGAATAACACTCAGATATTATTCCCTGGTTTTAGCTGAGGAATATATATTCAGTCACGTGACACGTTTAAACCAATCGCGCACAAGCGGAAAATTTTGATGGATTTTTTAAACTCGGATAATTGTCTGCGGACATTATCTGTTCGAGAAGCAAAGCAGTTTTCTGAGCTCTAAGGAACGGATATTGTTTAAGGACAAATATCCAAACATATTTTCGTGCCTAAATGGAAGCCATTGTTCATTTATACTGTGTACAAGGATTCATACGAAAGCTCTTAAGCAATACTGGTGTTGCTTAAGACTGTACCAATCATCTGCCACTGTCTGTAAGTCAATATTTAACAAAGTTTTGTGCTCCATTCCCAGCGGTTAAAACACAGTGAACGTCGAAGCCGATTTACACCATCTGGAATGCAGGGTGTGGTAGAACATGGCGTGCTGTTTCACAGGACTCCAGAGATCGCAGCGGAACAGAAGAAAGTTCCTTTAGTCCTCAAGTACTGGGTCATAGGGTACGTTGACAAAAGTGGTAGAAATAATTTTTCTCCTTGGTGATCAGTTTGTTAAATCTTTTAAATTACTTGTCTGACTTTGTAGTTATATTTTGAAGAGAAATTATATTCTGATCATAGTAGAGCTTTCTAGGAGTATATGATCACTGATAAAAAAAGAAAATTCTGATTAGGTCCTTGAGTGTTCGAGTTTTGCAGATGAGACCGCTGTAAGAAGGATGTTCCATCGATATGCTTTTCTGAAATATTCTACAAAATAGGACTGGTTTCTATCGCGTATAAATCTGCCTGGCCTGGGTTGTTTGAGGGCTGGGGAACACTATCCACCGGATAAATCTCTATCCAATGGATAAGTGTTAGCAAAACAAACCACGCTATCCGCTGGATAGTGATGTATCCGGTGGGTAGCGTTATCCACCTTGAACAACCAGGGCCAGGGTTACAGTTTTACGTCATAATAAAAATGAAAGCAGTACTTTGAAAGCTCTTGTTTGCCTTTTCAGGCGCCTTCTTCCAGGGGAGCATCCCCGGGAGTTGTATGTGTGCCACCACCAATCAGTGCCCCAATGTGCCGTGGAGCTGGCCTTCAAACTGGGCTTTGGTGTATGAGGACCGCAAAATTCACTGAATATATGGACACTTAACTGAAGAAATCTGTTTCGTGGACAAGATTACCAAGGACTAGAGCCACAACTCGAGGTTTTGTGTCTCGGTGTTAGTTACAGGAAACGACCGTGATTATTTTGGAACAAATAACACGAGAAATGATTCACTTGTGATAGAAACTGAGAACCTTAGAACGTTGCAAATCACAAGACAGCAAAACTACGGAACCTCCAAACTAGATTATCGTAGTGTTTTGTGGACCTCCTAGTATACATAATACCAAACGCCGTTAAGGGGGACTGCAGACGTTTTTTTTATTTCAATGATTTTTCATATGATTTTGCACGAAAAAACAGTCACGTTTTCCACAAGCCCCAACAAAAAAATTGACGTTACTCCTGTATTGTCACGAAATCTACAAGAAAATACCTGTACAAAAGAAAAGAATTTAGCAAGACGTTTAAAAGTATGTTAATATGCTTCATGTTGGGTTGACACTAAGCACTGTGGTGCAAGTACTGCAGTTGAGTCATATATGGATAACGTCTAGGTGGTTGAGTTACAAGCCGATCGTTTGAAGTGGTTCAGGGGGGTGTCTACCTTAGGAGCAGACCATCGTGTTTTTGGGGATAGGCCGGCAGGTCCTTGGCACGTTCTCGTGCATTCTCTCATTTCGTCACACAATCTTACCTTTTTTTAATGGTCTCCGATTTCGCGACTTACCGGATGGAGTGAGGGCCAACTTTGTTCCCAGGCGGCCCTCTCGGACCAGAAACATCTCGTATGCGAACGCGCTAAAAATCCTCCAAGCGTTATGTCTGTCAAACATAGAAAATTGTATAATATAGGCAATTTGCTTGTCGTTATTTCTTATAAAAATTATGTATCCAAATACCTAAACAGTGTATTTCATAAAACATGTTGATATTCGCAGAAATGTCTTTCGCCTTTGGTTATCCAAGGATCAGTGCATGATGTCGTAAAACCAAAACCAAAGTAATCACTCTAGCCAATAAAAAGAGGACACGAACAAAACATTGAACCAATCAAAACTCGAAGTTATTGCACGTAGCCGAGGCTGAGCGCGGGAAAAAGTGTTCGTGCGAGTCACGATTGGTTTACTTCTGAATATAGGCTAGGTGGAAAACGCGGGGCCGGGGTACGGGGTACGGGGTCTGGTGGAAAACGCGGGGTCTGGTGGAAAACGCGGGGTCCGGTGGAAAACGCGGGGAACCATTTTTTTCGCCAAAATATGAATTTTCCTCAGTAAAATGAGGAGCCAAAATTTAGTTAGAACCTGTCGGAAAGTGGGCCAAAGTATCAACAAGCGCAAAGGCGAATGGGTGTGGTTCAAGGAGCAATTCATCTCCCAGCCATGCCTCAGATATGAGAAAAGACACAACAAAGGGCTATTTTTGTACCACGGGGATGGCATTCAATATGTGAATTCTAACACAATTATCATCTATGTTCTATCTAAGCTCCAACGAGCCAAGGTCATATAAACAATCATGGCTCTTCAGTTTCTCAGTCGTACGAAAAATTGTTGTCAACTTTCTATTATGAATCCTTTCAACGTTGTCATTTGTCAAAACTGACGTTTTCTGTGACATTGTGTCTGATGGATTCAGGGTGACTTTGATTTTGATTGCTCTGAACAACCCCTGACACAGTTACTCAAGATTTAGCGGACATAAAAGAATAAACCACAACTTTCTCCTTTAGGTTACGTTTCACCTTTTTTTGAAGTTGTCTTATTGTCATACAGGTAAATGAAATCTTGTTATGCTGTGAAGAAATTGTTCACAGCAGTAATGATTAAAACTGTGAACAAATTTGTTACGTATCAAATATATCATTCAAGGAGTTTCCTACACTGAAAGCAGTATTCATACCTGTATAGTGTGGTTTTCTTTGCGTGTCGAAAAGTAATCGGTTTTGCATCAGTACACTATATTGGCTTAAAGAAAACCGGCTCGCGCCACTTTTTCATATATTCAGGGCTAGGTGGAAAACGCGGGGCCTGGGTACGGGGTACGGGGTACGGGGTCCCGGGGTACGGGGTACGGGGTCTGGTGGAAAACGCGGGGTCTGGTGGAAAACGCGGGGAACCATTTTTTTCGCCAAAA
>OMLO01003968.1_pt1 | contig 12279 bp, 4 predicted proteins | sample 1674811 | NCBI WGS metagenome assembly OMLO01 (sample SAMN06265003, study PRJEB25207) | coral metagenome | isolation source: Coral host | place: Mexico:La Bocana,Puerto Morelos, Mexico | collected 2008-11-13
CTCCTTGGAAGGCATTGCAGGAAATGGAAAGCTTCAGCATAACTCAGAACAAGGAAGGGTGCTTCATGTACAAGCATAGCTCAAACTCAGCCAAATTTTAGACTGTTTTTATACAGACACTTTTAGAACAGTTGTCATGCAAACCTTTTGAGCATAAATAAATTAAGTAAATAATAAAAGTAAAATAAATAATAAAAATAAAAAAATAATTAAGTATTAACTTGTACTGGAGGCATTTGAACTGGTAGCAACACTAAGAATTCAAATTCATATCAACAACTCTTGTAACAAAATGTTTCTTGACAAAATAAAGTTTTGCCCAGCAATCCTGCAAGACAGCACATTGCCAATTGTTTTTACATTTTGTATTTGCAGTTGTTTACACTGCTCGAATTTACATCTTCATTGTTTACACAAAGGAAAAAGAAGAATTGACTATTCTGACCACAAAACATGGCCTTTTGACGAGTTACACAACAAGGAAAATTGGTTTTCTATCAACCTTAATGGACACAAAGAATTTGCCGAGCTACAAATCGGAAAATTTATTTTCTGACCACAGATCTAAGGGTCATCATAGCTATTTGCTGAGCTACATGGAAGATTTGTTTTCTTACCACAACCCATGGCCACTAGCCATCCCTGAAATACAATTTAACATTCTTTCCTGATGACACAGGTGTTTAGTTATTTGTTGTCAATGGCCAGCTGATCAAAATACATGATGCTTTTAAAGAAATCATTCACACTTTGAATTTGTATGGTAAATATGTGACTGTGTGCATGCGCTCATGATGCAATGTTCCTCTGCTGTGGAGGGGGGAGGGGGTCAAAACTGTAAACAAATCTGGAAGAAAAATTCTTGACACACACTGTCTTACACTACCGAATGCAATTATTCTTACTTCTTCTGTTATGTTGAAACACCATGAACTTCAATAAACAGAATGAAACTAAATGTATAGACTATCCAAATTATATTTAGTATTGTCATATCATCATGCTTTCAAACTTCCATAGTACAACCTTTTCAAAAACACCTAACAATTCAATACAAATCTGGATGATCCTCATTGGACCACTGGTCGAGTGAGAGAGGAAAAACTCAACATAGTTTTTGGACTACAGATTTCCCTCTTGCTACAACATGCACAGTGCTTTGATAGTCTTATATTTAATGTGCTGCAAAGCACAGGCAACCCACCTTCTGGTACATCCTCTTCTTCGTCCTCATCTTCTACTTCACGCTGCTCTTCAGTCTCCATTGGTGTAGGGACTGGTGACATTCTTGAAGTGGTTCTCATGATTTCATCATCAGATATTTCATCGTCCGTCAGATTTGCCAACTTAACATCAACTTCAGTGTACTCAACCTAAAAAATGTATTCCATTGTTGATAAGAATTAAGTTCAGACAAATTTTCTACAAAAGTGAATAAACTTATGAGTTGAAAACTACAGGTTAGTTATCTGTTCCAATTCATTTTCACAAAAAAAGTAAAACTGAGAACTCCAAACTCCAAACTCTCTTTCCTCATTCTTTTGTCCTTTTGTTCTCTATTGTTTTACATAGACTGTGTCTTCTACACCAAGTAAGGGCCAGAATAGTGATCTCTACTAAAAAGAGTTGTAGATGTACGAAAAAGTAAATTTATTAGCCATCTGAATTATTAATACCTTTTACCATATGAGGACAAATGAACGAGCAAAGTAGTCCATAATGCACTTTAGAGTCCTGGTATACTGGGTCACAACAGTGTTAATACAAATGCAAACAGTGGAGTGACAAAATAACAGAACTGGGCAACCAAAATTCTCACTTGTTTGAACCTGACTTTTTATATGATCATTACATAAATGGGATTTTAATGGTTTCATGTGGGATGTTTTCTTTATTCGCATGGACCATGGTACCATTTTGGGATAATACAGTATGTATTTCAAAGACTACAAGCTAGAAATACTAGAAAGTGACATAAGCGTAGAAGAATAGATCCCTTGTCGATAGTTTAACATAAAACGCACCGGCAATTTGCTTGTTGCTCAACAGACATATATTTCCTTGCTATCTCAGAAAAATACTGCTAATACTACACATACAGTACTATATGCAAAACCATTGAATAAGCTGTATTAACGTTTGTATTTGTACTTTGTTGCCCTGAATTGTAACAAAAATATGTACTGTACTAGTATAATATTAATAGTTACATTTGTAGGAGTCCTTTGTAGAAACAAAGTCTTAGCATAAGCTACAGGAAGCAAAATAATACCTTTCTTTATATTATAAGCGCACAAAATGTTATGCAATGCAGGAGTGAAATATACCAGCTGTTACATGAAATAATTTCAGTTTTGAGCCAGCTGCGAGAAACGCTTCGTTTTCTTTTTAAGATTGCATTGCTAAAAAAGAAAAATGAATTTTCCTTCTTAGGATGTCTATATTTGATTGAATACTGAGATGTAATTATTTTTTTTCAAGGATTTTCACGCCGAAGCCGAGAAACTTTCATGGAAATATCAGCTGAACGCACATGGAGAACGCGTGTCTAGCAAATCGTTCAATAGGTTTACTTCGACGCTTTTGAAGTCAATATCTTTCACCTTCGTTTCAGCCTTTCCCTTAGAAAATCGCCTAGTCTACAACGTGACGCTAATAAGAAAAGAAAACGGCAATTTAGGTATTGAACTCAATCTTTTCTTTGAATCGAGTTAAACGTCGTCCCTGGGGAAACCTACAATTTCTATTCTCTGAGTCACTCACCGCCATTGTCAGAGAGAGACAAGAAACAAACGCGATGCCAGCCTAAAACGAAGGACCCTTTTTCGATTTTCCGTGACAGAAACCAGGGGATTTTTTGACGTACTAACTGAGAATTCTCAGTTCAGGCAATGATTATCGAGCGCTGTCATACATTACCATTCTTCCGCGGACAATCATTCCCGCGTGACCACCCCGCATCAAATATGTAAACAATTCTAACGCGCAACGCCGTAAAAAAGAAGTGATTTATTTGTTGTGAAAAAAAAACGATGGCTCAAATTATCATGAAACGAAAGATATGATATTCAGTTCACGTTACTCGGGACTTGTTCAATTGCTGGGGAAATCTTCTTGCAAGTACGACCCGTTGCGTGTTGGTGATTACAAAGTTTCATTGTTGACAAAGTGACGTAGGGCTTCCCACTATTCTGGTTCTAAAATCTTGTCGAAAATCTCTCATTTACTCCCATGTGAACCGGAACGAAGGAATTCCAGGGTTTCTCCAGCATTTTGCCCTTTCAGGATTAAAGAGATTCGGCTAAATGTTAACGAGGAAGCTGTTAAATAATTCTTTGAAACAAAGCCCATGTGACTTTGACGAACCACTAACCAGTTAGCATTCAGGGCTTTCTTGACAGTTCGTTTAGTATTGCATAAATTTAGCATCCCGGATCGGAGGTCACGGCAAAATTACTTGAAAAATTCGATTCTTAAGGCTTCATATGTGTCTTCCGTGCCCTGGAAAGACTTCATCTGAAACCTTAAGAAAAGGGCAGAGGACGAACACAAAACCGTATTGTTGACAATAAATTGAAGAATGTTGCATAATATATCATGAATGACAAATTTAGATAATGAAGACAAACTGTGAAACATACTTTAGGCCGCTTGCGCTGACTTGTCCTTCTGGCCATCTCTGCTTCAAGGTCGAACAATTCGGCATTTGATATGGAGCTTGGACTGGTTCCATTTTCTCTTTTTTCCTCCAGAATGCTAGAGTCTGAATGACTTCCATTCATACCCTGACCTGGCATGTTTGGTTTAGGTGCTATGAAAGGAAGGCCGCTTGGCGGCTTAGGAAGAATTGGTGGCGGATAAGAACCCGACATTATCAAATTCCAGATGCTACTTGACCTATCTGGCCACTTTTGAACGAACCTAGTTCAACTTGAAAGTTTGGAAATAAATTGTGGAAATTGGGTGAAATTCAGCGTGATAATCTGGCGGAGAGAAATGACAAAGGGCCAGGTGGAATAACAACGTCAATTACTACACGTGACGAAAATCCGCCAATCACGGCATGAAGAAAACGCATGCGCGATGTCAAATCAAATAGTTCCCATAGCAACGAGTTATTGACAGAATCAACACATCGACTGTCAGATTTGTCGCGTTATCGAAATCATTATTTTTCCAGTTTATCGTCTTGTTTGTATTTCATTGCCTCAAGTTTAATAAGTGTCCGCGGTAAAACGATCATTAATCGATTATTTTACGTTGGGACCGATTGTGTTTTTCTTTCTTGATATCTTGAGAAACTATACGTCATCCGACCATGCTTAACAACTGTCACCGAAACCCTTGACAACAAACTATTGTCAGACAGAATGTCGATTTAGTGCTTCTCCAGGCAGATATAGCGATTGAGTTTTGTATAAACCTGGTTAAGAATAAATGGTCCAATGGAGAACGTGTTTAAACGTGTTCAAACTGAAAGCCACATTAACCTTCGCTGTCTGTAAACAAACTTTTCAACCAGATGTTCGCGGCCACGCGATGTCGCATCTACATGCCATTTCCTGTCCCTTCCCGAAGGTAATCGACTACAAAAATTGTTTGAGTAAGCTTATGCTAGAATCATTGCATTTTTTGCCTTCTCGTGTCATTTAGTACTGATCGGCAAAATAAATTGCAAGGCTCTTGCAGTCTCTACAGCTCAGAAGAAAGGTCACGGGTTAGACTTTTCTTGTGAGATTTCGCGGGAATTTTTTCCGAGAAACTCGTGTCGCCTATAACTTTGTGAAGAATCTTTTTTGTATGAAGACAAAAAGCAAATCCTAAACATTAACAGGTAACAATTTCACATGCAATATTCATGTGCATATCGTAAGCGCATTAATTTTGGGATTTGATTGGTGCAATTCTAAAATCACTCCAGGAGTTATTACCACGAGGCGATACTGTTCAATATTCGTATACATAACAAATTTATTACGAAACACCATCTGATATCGAAATCGTTTGTTCGATTCAGCCGATAAATCTAACATTAAAATATGTCTAATCACACATCACGGAGACAACGGATTATCGATTGATTACATTTGTTCCATCGTTTATTCGTGCTAATCAATACATGCAAATCTGTCACACAGGATCCGATATTGTCTATCGTATCACTTCCTTCAGTCTCGAGGTTTTGGAAAGTGGTAGCACTTTGTTCACTCAAACACATTACACAACTTGTCAGCAGAGTGAATTACTGTAAGTACCGCTAATAAAAGAATAAAATTTTATCTTGCGTGATCAAGAGACCAATCTTTTAAGACGCTAATTTAATAGCGCTAGCAACACCTATATTGTTTTCCGATGTCTCTGTAATGATATAGCTTTTCGGCAGCACGGTAATATTCCACTGCCAAAACGGAACTAGCTTCCTTTGATTACGACAACACTGTCTGCTGGTTTTTAATTGTTTCGCAATATTGTACACGAATCTCGATTGGCCGTAATCAAACCATGGAAACTCTCTCCCAATAAAAAAAAAAAAAACATTTTCAGAATTATATTTGCCGTAAGTCTCCCTTTCTTGTCGCTTATTACTGCATCAATATTAATACTTTCCGGCCAAACAAAATATTGTCGCAGACATGTTATCGCAGTACAGTCCGTCAGCTTTATATATATATATTTATCGCCGACATAACACAATAGAATCCAATCTGTCAATAATTTTTAAATAATTCGTTTAGATTGCATTGGGAGCGCGGTGGCCTCATGTTAATGCGCTCGTCTCCGGATTGAGCGGTCCGGGTTTGCGATGTGGCCGCCTGGCCGGCCGGGGACAATATATTGTGTTCTTGGGCAAGACCCTTTACTCTCACAGTGTCTCTCACCGCGCAGGTGTATAAATGGGTACCGGTGAACTTAATGCTGGGTGTAACCCGAGTGCGATGGACTAGCATCCCACGCTATCGTGATAAGCTCTCTCAGGATTCGTTTAGGATGAGAGGCCTAAGGAACTACGTGTATTCCGCAATGCATATTCAAATTAAACATTGCCGGGTTCCTCTTGAGAACACCCTTACGACAGACCGACAGACAGACAGACAGACGATAGACACACAGACAGACAGACAGCCTTTATTTAGTACGATTACTTTAATCGGAGAGGCGGGAGGGGATTAAAATGCACCCCCTCCCCCCTGCTATAAAGAAGTTGAGCCCACACGGGAGAAGAGAGAGTCTCCTGTCATTTTCTGGCAATGGTTGTGCACAGACTCCGAGAGTAACATACAGTAGTTTCTACCTGCAACGTAGCGAATTTGACAGGTATCTTAACAGGCCTAAAGGTCCTAAAGCTTACGAGTGGGTACTCCCAGAAACATTGAGTAGGGCTGTGCGGCCCGCTTCCCAAAACCCTTACCCTATTTAAGACCAAAATCTGTAATTTTCTCTTCTGTAATTTTCTCTTCCTCTTTTTGACCTGACCAAACATTTGATACCCTATTTAAGACCTAACTCGTTGCGTTGTAAAAGCCGCTGCGGCACGTACACAGTTGCCGTAACATGAATTTGTGAAGGGCTTTTGGTACTGGCTTAATTATCTAGCCTGCGTAGCAGGCGTTATAACGGGTTAGAGGAATAGAGGAAGGCAAAGCACGGATGGAAGAAGGAGGGCGTGATGAAGAAGTAGCTTCTTCTAAGAAATATCCGAATTGAAGACTAGAGTGCAAAAATCGATACCCTATTTATGACCAAAATGGCGGCAAAATGGCTGAAATCGATACCCTATTTATGACCAAAACGGCTGAAAAATCATACCCTTTGGGGCCGCACATACCTGGCACATATAAAGGAGTACCCCTCCCCATGGGGTAAATTAAAATAGTTCGTTATCTCTCCATAGTGTCTATCTCTTCTTTTTTTCATGCGCACAAGACAGGAAAGGTTACCCTGGCACTAGGGAACTCAGCTAAGGTTACCCCAGCGCCAGGGTAACTCTGCCTGTCTTGAAAAAACGCCAATAAAAAAACTGTGGGTATGTTAGGGCAGAGTCCTCCTCTACCAGGTGATGGGCTCCTGCTCTACTAACTCTGGTGAGGGTAACCCTGAAGCCTTTAGTGTAATAGTAATTGGTGACAGTACTCGCGCTTGAGTCGTGACCGTAAGAAACCGTTGTCTATCGTTAACACGAGCCAGAAAAGCGCAGAGTTTAGTTTGGTTGATGAAATTTGCTGACTGCTCAATTAATCTCAATACGGATACAAATTGTGATACACGGCCGAGTTCAAAGCCCGACAAAACTAACTAGGATTAGCGAAAATGTTGATTTCAATCTTGTAGCTTTTCGAAGACGTTTATATTGTCTGTCCTTCAAATTTGAGTTGAATCAACATTGAACTACATAAAATATCAGCAGTGAAAAAGTCATGAAAATCAAGATTCTAATCCTCTAATCCAAGTCCAGATCAACTATTGTGATTGCAGTGAGAATTCCCGAAAGCGAATGATGAGTTTGATGACTGGATCAGCCTCTGTTGCGAAATGAAGTTGCACGTTTGGGTGGCCGCAGTTTGGAAACACTTCCCCCGTTGAGAGGTTGTGATGTTCATATTCTTTGGGGTACCAAATTTCGACAAGTTCACAGAGTTCAGCTCTTCGGCCGGGTTTTGCACATTACCCACAAACGGAGGTATCCTTCAACCAGCAGGTGAGCCTTCCGTTAGGATTTCTGCACACGCATCAGTGTCACTAGTTGAGTTGGATTAATATGGTTGGTTGTAAAAAAAACAACAACAAATGGTTGCAATTGGCTGTTGGATCTATAACGGACTTATAGCCAATAACAGCGGCTCACGAATCTCTCCTTATTGGCAAGTGCCACGGAGTTACAGTTTGAAAAAGGTAGTTCTACTGACTCGTAAGTGCAATTGCGACCATTGCGTAAAACCTCTGATCACCGAAATACACCGTGTCAGACATGGGAAAGTGCTTTTCAAGAAAGACAGGTGAAGGTAAGGTAATCACGGGCAATAAGGCTTTTCTTTCGAAGTAAAAGGTAAAGGTAAAGCAACTATATTTATACACGGTTTGTGTTTAAAGCTACAAGCTTGTGGGGCCGTGTATATGAAACAATAAATACAAATAGAACAGAAAAATTTTTTGTTAAGAATCCCAACTGGTGGGAGGCTGACCAGTTGGCTATTTACAAAGCGTGGAGGAGTTGAATTCGGGACCACCGAAGACAAATCCATCTAGTGGCAGGGAACAGGATTTGAACACGTGACGTCCGGATCACAAGTCCAGCGCCCTACCACTAAGCCACGCTTGCTTGACAGCAGTCCTGCACTCCAATCCAGTTCACCACGACACAGTTAATTTTAAACTATAACCGGGATTATAATCTCTTGCCTTGGACTATCAGTTTTTTCAAGGTAATTTTCACCAGAGGTTCACTTTGCAATTCTGGATGGGCGATGGCTTTGCAAATGCATACGTTTATTTTTCCCCTCAGAGGGAAACGCACTCTGCAAGCAAAGCCTTTTCTTACGGTACATATGCTTTGTACCGAGAAAAGGCGACTTGAAAAGATAAAGCAGATTTGTGCAGAGCTTCTTTTTCCGAATTAAAGCAAAAAGAAATAAAAGAGGCTCTGCTCGCAGGGTGAGGGAAACGACCAAAATTTATGTAATATCTGAATGGGCGTTGTTGAGTTCAGGGTCATTTTGTGATTCGCTCACTAAATACTTCCCCACCCACGCAAAAAAGGTTAAAGCTACGGAAAATAATACGTTCAGTACGGACAGACACCGGCGAGAACAATGGGTTTAGCGGTAACTGCGGAAACGGAAATCTTCACTCGAGAATTCTTCAACTCAGTCAAAGTCTCGTATGTAAATTTTCCTCGTTCCCAGTTCTCCTCTGTTGTTTAAAACAAAGCGAGCGACCGATGAGTTGTTCCTTTGGCGTCAAATGCTAATATGGCTGTGTTTGGCGAGTAGATTTTTTCCGACCCTCAAATATGGCTACCAAGGAAATAGACTCGTAAGTAAAATGCTTTGTTTGTTGTTCTTAAATTTCTTCAGCCATTTCTAATTACGCCTATTGTCTTCTCCGCTGTTAGGACGGTCCAAATGCGACTTTACACGCTAACCAAACGACAGTTTGTTTTGGTTTTCGTCTCCTTCGTGGTGGCTTTCTGTCTCACGGTGATAATTGGAATTGCAGGTCTGTAGTGACGTGTAAACCTTATTAGACAGCTAAAGTAGAGTCATAAGTTGCCTTTTGTACCTTTCAATGGCATAGGAGTGTTTGGTTGGAGGCAGTTTGCATTTGCAACTACATGTACATGTACAATGCTGTAAATTTAAGTTGAGGTTGTCGGCTAAAAATTTATTTAAGCTTATGTTAATGTTAATTGCCGTCGTGCAAAATGTTATCTTGTGGCGACTTTGCAGTAGCAAGAATAAATGTTACTGTATTAAACGCTGACCTTTTCCAGTCGTTTAATAAGTAAAGGCTCTCTTAATTTATTAAGGTGCATGATAAATCAGTCTGTCTTCTTTTAATTATATTGCGTTCCCATATTTCGCGGTACATTTGGTCAAACGTGTTTTCTCGCCAAGTTTTCGGTTGCCTCGATATTTGGACTGCCAACAAAAGAACAGCTGGACTGCAACTGTTTTCATTTGAAATTTCTTAAAGGTTCTCTATGTTCTAGGTTTATATGCATTGACAACAAATGTCGAGACACATCAGTAATAAGACTTATTTGAAAGTAAAAATTCAGCTCTAAATACCATTTGATTCAAGCTCAGTTAAGTTAACATTTTGCTCCTTTATCAAAAGAGGAAGTTTTTATAACTTCTTTATAACTTTATAACTTCCTGAAATTTGATGCACCTTCTGTTTTTAATATTAATTCATTTTATTATATGGCTTGTGTTTGTAGGCAATATAATGCGTGCTCTGATTAGGACAATAACATGACTTTTGAAGGGCATATTGCTTATTTGCGGCCCGAGTAGCATCATTTGCGCCCGAGCTACATGCAAATAATGATGCTACTCATTATCATGATGCTCATTATCATCAATATATCATGTCAAGTTTCAGAAAAGCTTCCGGATCAGAGCTTCCAATCAGCAACAGGGCTGATGCGATATGATTTGCGGCCCGCCAAAATTCATTTTCGCCCACTAGGCGCGCGTTTTTATGAGGGTAGTTTGTTATTTTGCCTTGTATATTGATGATAATGGCTAATTGCCACTGAATTGTAGGGCATTATTCTCCCGTAATGCCCACGGGCCGATTACGGGCTTGCGCGCGCACTATCAGTTGTAAAGCGATCACTCCCGCTTCGCTACCATTGGCTTTTTTGCTTTATTTGTGCGTGCCATGTAATAAACAACTTAATAACGTCGACTGTTCGGTCGTTACGGGAAAATCTCACACCTCGGCCTACCGTATACGGCGAGGCCTCAGCTTGACATTTTCCCGTAACGGCCTCACTCTTGGTTATTAAGTAGTTAGTAACGTTACAGTTTGTGAAAACTCGCACTCCTAAGCAGAACCCGCCACCTTGTACCAAGGGAGGTACAAGAAGGGAACCTACTTTCTTTCCAATTTTGGAGAGATATTCCTGGTTCTTGATTTGATTCCATAGATCAGTGGACTGAAAAATGATTGAGTCATTCGAATTGCCGGGATAGCGACTAGCGGCGCATCGAGTGAATAGCATGGGACACGTGCTTATCAGCCCGTGTTTTAATAAAGTGTAACTTGTGAAATAGGATCGACGTTGGTTCGACGTTTGCTTGCAAGCTGGAATTATGTCGACTCTTTGTCGGACCTATTTTTAATTAATTCGACATTTGGCCAAGGTCACTCTGGCGTTTTTCTTTATACAAGGAATAGATAAACTGAAATATGAAAAAAATACATAAAGTTAGCTTGCCAATTTAACCAACGACATTACCTATGAAATTCATGTCATTTCGATTGATATAGTACTAGTGTGTTTTTAGTAGTTCTGTGTTCCTGCGCCGAATTTGTAACCCCTTATTCACAGTAAGCCATCAACAGTTAGTAGTCATTCTGATACAAAAACTTCTCTTCAGTCGATTTGCTATTGTCTCTAAGACATCCAAGATAAATCTTGCAACCATTTTATTTTTTTTTTCTGTCATAATCCTCACTATATGCAGCTGCCGGCTCAGTCAACACCTATGATTCCCGTCATTCACCCTTTCCTAGTATGTTTGGTTCAATTCGTGTTTTGACCTCGACCACATTCCCGTTCCTTAGCTTGGATTAGAACGTTTAGCTTACATGAGGTAGGTGAGAAGAAGAGATAATGACGTATGCTATTCAGGATTATGAGAGATATCTTAAAAGCTCACAAAATATAACGCAGCTTATGAAAAGTTCCCAGACGTTGAAATATCGTTGTCAAATTTATTTAAATTACAACCTCTCTCGCTCTTCAGCTTTAAAGATTTCCTTTCTTACGCCCCCAAGAAACAGCATGCATTTTAAACTATAGCTATAACATGTAAAATATGTCTCACGATTATCTTGTTAGGCTGCTGGCAAAATACGGTCATTTATCCTTCAGTAAATAATTATATAATGGCAAATCGAGCGACACTTTGTATTTTCTATAACCATTCTACATGTAGCACCTATTATAAGGAGAAAAATATGTCTCTAAACGGAATTTTTGTTCAGCAAGACAATTCCAATCGTTTATCATGCAACAATTTGAAAAACGCTGGTTAAAGGTTAACAACGGGAAGGTGCGAAAGCGAAAAATCAATTCAACTGATGTTGCACTTGTTTACATTTTGTCTATTAGGATTATCCGGAGTTACCCTGGTGTTACGCTAACAATACATTGAACACTTATACCGTGAAAAGTTACGCTTAAGTTAACTTGGAACAATTATTTCTCGAACCCTGCTGCTCCATGATCAAACTGCTTAAATAACTGTGAAAGGCATCAGCATAGCAATGAGCTATTCGGCTAAGATTTCGCTTACATTTGATTTTTGCCTCTTGTTTCTCTATTACCCTCAAAATATTCCTTTCTGTCCTTGGTTCTTGTTCATAATTTTAATTCGCAATAACTGATTCCGACGTACATCTTCATAGACTAAAAATGCCATTTACCTAAGTAAACAACTTTTCTTTGTCAAAAATTGCAAACCGCTTAATAGCAAACTCTTCCGAGAGGAAAAGAAAAAAAAAGCAGTTCTTGACACACGCACTTCAGCATGAATTTATTAGTCAGCT
>OMLO01003969.1_pt1 | contig 12275 bp, 4 predicted proteins | sample 1674811 | NCBI WGS metagenome assembly OMLO01 (sample SAMN06265003, study PRJEB25207) | coral metagenome | isolation source: Coral host | place: Mexico:La Bocana,Puerto Morelos, Mexico | collected 2008-11-13
GCGTTTGTTTCGTCGCCTTCGAGCTTCGCCATCTTCTAGTAGCATCTTGCAGCATTTGAAGGTCAATAAAAGGCTTCGAACGTTAATTTCTCAGCAGTTCTATACGCAATCTTTGTATTTAATACACATCCAATAAACAGGATATCAAAAGCGGGGGCAGCTATAGTGAAAACTATTTCTTGTAATAATAATAATAATTAATTGATATTTTACGAGGAGGCCGCCAATCAATTAGACGTGGTTTTCAGGAGGGTCCTCTAAAAATAAAAGTCTAAAAATTACATGAAATGTCTAAAATACAGAAGTCTAAATCAACGTTAACGCACACATCATGGCCGCCACGGAGAGTCGATCTACAGCCATAAATGTAGGCATAATGAGATGTAGGCATATGTGGGGGATTAACAACAAACACGAGGTATCGATTTTTCGTAATTATCACGTGACCACAATTCCAGCTACGTAAAGCGTACAAAACTGAAAATTGAAAACCTTTTTGTGGTCGCGACAGTAGGTATACAACTATAGGTGGGGAATTAATGAGATGTAGGCTGTGTAGGTATATATTGGGAATTAATGAGATGTAGGCTGTGTAGGTATATCTGGGGGATTAATGAGATGTAGGCTGTGTCGGAATATATAGGGATTAATGAGATGTAGGCTGTGTAGGCATATATGGGGGATTAATGAGATGTAGGCTGTGTAGGCATATATGGGGGATTAATGAGATGTAGGCTGTGTAGGTATATATGGGGGATTAATGAGATGTAGGCTGTGTAGGTATATCTGGGGGATTGATGAGATGTAGGCTGTGTCGGAATATATAGGGATTAATGAGATGTAGGCTGTGTAGGCATCTATGGGGGATTAATGAGATGTAGGCTGTGAAGGTACATATAGGGATTAATGAAATAAGGGCTGTGAGATGGGATATTGGGGTAGTTGACTATTAATCCAGGATAAATTGTTTTAAGGAAGATTAAGAGAGATACGTGTATTGCGGTGGAGTAAACTGGCCGCCCAACCATCCGGGTGGTGTCGCACTTATAAAGCGAAAGAACAAAAGGATGGGCTTTGAGCCAATGAGAAAGTCCTGACGTCAAAGCTAAACTGGACAAACTAGTTTATATCCGGCACCAGCTGGATTTGATTATTCAAAATGGCGGACATGGTTATAATATGCTAATTTGCGAAACATTCTTTATTTGCACGCTTATGTTCTGTAGCGGCTGCGTAATTTATGCTATACAAACAGTCACATAATATATCTGTTCACCTTTTGTATCTTGAGGTACAGTAGGCGGATTACGCCTTGATTGATGACGTTCGTTGAAGGTTCCACCTGCCATCTTATATTACGTTCCAGGAAAGGGTGGTTCAAATTCGTCAACAAATTATACCGTGCACGAATCCCTACAAGCGAAAACAATTTCCGGTGCCTAGCCGCCGAAAGCGTCACAACTTTCAGTGTTATTCCACCAGATATTTGTCTCCGCAACATTTAGATTTGAGGTCAACTAAGTAGCGAGATCTCCGAGAACTTGAAGCTTGGAGAGAGAAATACTGTATATATTCTATTCATAATGCTATAGCGCCGTGAATACACGCGTCTGATTAGCTGAAAGCAGTATTCCAACCTTTTACTCCAAATCGTAATGAAAGTAATTGCTATGTAGCAATTCGCTAAACTGTAAACAGTGTTAAAACCATAACTCGTTTCCTGTCTTTCACTACGATCTGGAGTAAAAGGTTGGAATACTGCTTTCAGCTAATCGATTTACGTCAAAACAACTTGGATCACGGATATTTGACACCTTTCGAATAAGGTAAAAATTTCATAAGACATCTACAACAATAATCTAAGAAGAGCAGATCCTATCTGGAATCTAACACCATTACGGTGAACCACCATAAGAAGGCGAGCAGAATCTTTGCAACAAGGTTGATGTTATTTTGTGCGGGAAATGTTGTTCATAATGACGCCACTGTTAATAGAATTTTCCTTGTCAATCCCGTCTGCAGTCTGCGGTCTGCAAATGTCATACACCGATGTTTGTCTGACTCTGTGCGGGGGGTCTTATGGGATCTCACGCTGACAAATCTATTTTAGTAATATGCGCTTCGCTATTTTGTAAGAAATTGTTTTATTATTTCGCAGTTCAGTTGCGTTACAAAGAAGAAGAAAAGCTAAAACTCACACACGGTCTTTGTGCTATATAAATACCGGCACACTGCAGTATATGTTCTCAAGTTTTAGTCCTTCTTATCTTTGCCGTCACCCTTTCTACAGCACACGCGACACAGGCATCTACAAGCCAATCTTATCACCATGACAACCATGGTAGCTATAGCAACAATAAAAGCGATGACGTCAAGTAAGTAATACTGATACCAAGGGATGTCGAGCACTTGAGCTCTGAGGTGCCGGGCTCCACCGTGTCTGAGAACATACTCTATCCAGTCACAGGTTTCTTGAAGCGGTGTTCGTCGACGATCCTTTAAAAGGCCAGAGAGATGCATTGCCTTTGATTTGAATCTAAAAGGAAAATTGGGGAACTTAACTATTAGTAAAGTATTTGACCTGACCTAGACAGAAAGCACATTCTCCTCGGTTATTTTAAGACCCTGAGCTAACCAGGCGGCGGTCAGCCGTGAGTTAGCTCAGTCGTTAGGCTTGTGCAGGAAACAGTTGATTAAAAACGTTTACAAATTTACAACTTTCATTTAACTTTTGAAATATTCAAAGTGCCTAATGTCGCTTGGGAAAAATTAATTTACTCAATCACAACAGTAACATTGCGAAAACGTACCTTGGTTCACTAATAACCCGCTCGATTGTTTCAAACAGTTCCTGGGCATTACTGGTTTTGTGATGTACTGCTAAACCAAGACCAAAATGTTCTGCTTTCTTGGCATTGCCTTGCTGGTCTCCATACAGAGGGAAAGCTACTAACGGAACCCCATGGTATGCTGACTCATAAAGGCTGTTGTGTCCCACATGGGAGACAAAAGCTCTGATGTCCTTATGAGCCAGTAGATCATTCTGTGGTAACCAGTCCACTATCTTGATGTTTGCACCAAGGAAAGAAGGAATGTACCCTGTAGGAGAGGACAGAGATACTTGATCTTTCTTCTGAAACTCATAAATAATTAATCAAATTAAAGGCTTCGTACAACTACGCCGGAAAACAGAGCCGGGCTCCACTCTGAAAACGCATAAATGTTCAACCTCGTTCCCAGGGCTTTTCTCTTGGGAACGAGGTTGATAAATGCTTTCCGTCCAGGCTATGCTCCACACTGCGCCGGACATTTGTAAATCTTGTTTTGATATCTGATCTTAAAAGGTTTCTCCGATTTCTCTTTAGTTTTAGCTTTGATTGAGACGATATGTAAAACGCTCCTCATAATATCTAAACAAATTTAAAAAATACAATCTCGAAGTTTGTTAAAAATACAGTCGAACCAACCGTAAGTGACAACCCAAAGTGTGAAGCCTAGGTAAGCGCTTACGAGAACTTAAACCATATTGGGTCAAACTTGTGCCTCATTAGCATATAGTAACTGCAGAGACTTGCCCCATGCGCCAACGCCCATTTAAACCATGTAATAATTTTTAGTAGCCAAAATTATATATTTAAGCCTTCCAAAGTATTCACTCAGAGTATCACCCTGCGAAACTACCTAACAAGGTGAACGGAGCAAGAATAGTTACAAATTGAATCTTTAGTTTATCTAAGCTAACCTTCGGAGGAACTGAACGTGAACTAATTAATACTGATTGGATTGCTGGAATGAAAATTGAATCAGTTCTTATTTTCTGTAATTATAAGAAACTTTTTTAAAAGGACGTCTCTTCAGACTGCTACAGTGCAGTACATTTTGGTTTATTCCTGCAAACAAGACGAGTTCGAGAAATAAGTCCAAGAGTTTCCAAATATAGTGATTTGACTTAAGAAGTATTGGAAAACTGTTTGCTGAGGAGAGGTGGTCGCAACCAGAGGTTCAACTGTACTTTGCTACGTGTCGTATATATATTGTCAACTCTCTTCTCGGTGTTTGGAAATGTGGTCAAACTCAGTCATTCGTGTTTGATAAATTACCGAAGCAGCTTGACAAGTTTGGCTTACCAATAAATTCTCAAGACTGAGCTTTCAAAGAATAGAATTTGATTTTATCCGATATTAAAAAATATCATTAAAAATGTTAAAATTCAACTAGCCAACAGATCAGCTGACTGACGGAAATACGAAGAGATAGACAAATGCAAAGATCAGTATTCAATCCAAAAACCTGACGAAAAACGCATACGTATTTCCGGCTGTCGCTTGTCTCCGACGCCGTGATGGCTGAAAATATGTCTGCGTTTGCAGGCTGGGGAAAAGAAGACATACCCTGGAAATTAAATTCCTGACTGATTGATTGTTTGAGGAATTTATCACACTAATACCTTTGAGCCTCCAAACAACTTTCTGTTTCAACTTTCCAAATGTTTCAGCTAGCATGTCTACCACCTTTCTTGAAAGAATTGAAGCCACGTTTGATCCAAAGGAAACGATGATAAATCCATGGCCCCCTGAATTGATGACAAATTTCTCTAAATCCGGAGGGAGGGGCCTACCATCTCTAGCACTCAGTGGTCCAACCATAACGCTGCCTGTTGGTAGTAAAAGCCAGCAACGTTTACTATTTCAACATTTGTGTATTTATTAGAGGCGTACAACGCCATGGCATGAACCACATGATCAGTTATATCTGTGGCGCATACAGAATTTTAGACATTTTACAGAAGGCGGTTCGAGATCATGTACGGACCGTCAACATCTTTCTCCTGTAGAGGGGTTCGGGGGGATTTTCCACGGTAAATTTTAATTCCACATTTCGAATAAATTTTAATTCCAGCATTCTGATGCCAAGCTAGGACGTTACAATGCCTAATTTTTTGGATGGAGGGGACTCGACAGAACCCCCCCTTCTAACCAACACCCACCACAAACACACCCTAGATCCACCCCACGATAAGATACTTGCTTTAAATAAACTCTTCATATACCTGGTAATAGAGGTTGAGGATACTCCAAAGCAAAATCTGCAGTCATTATAACCAGTTCAGCATCACTAGTGGCCTGCATGATACTTCTCTCAGGTTTGATATTGTACTTGACTTTCAGAGCGTTCAGTGGTCTCTCAAACGCAAACTTCATGAAAACATTTGCAGCAAGGTAAGCTCCAAAATTAATGGCACGTTCCACAAAAGTCATTTCATCAGAAAATCCCGTCATAAGTTCTGGGACGTAAGAGACAGGGATGGGTATCGCGTGGAAATATGAAGCAAATGGGTTGTTTGGAGAAATAGGCATAATCTCTACTCTTGGAATGCCAAAGTGTTCACCAAGTAATACAGCACCAAAAGCAGTAGAGTCGTACACTAAAAGGTCGAAGCCTTGCAGCTCTTTAAAAACCTCTGTGCTGTTTAATAGACCTTCACACATGGCAGGGAGTATTTCATTTGTTTTCAGCATCATTTGTACTTTGTTCCCCTCAAGTTCAAGGCGTATGATATCATCCAAGAAGTCAGGTTTATAAGGTACTTGGTAAATCTTGTGTGGTAATTTCTCACTGGGTTTTACTTTTTGGCTTGACGGCGCAACCAGTACAACCTAATGCAAATACATCAATACAGCACTTGAAGTAAGAATTCCTTCCTTTTGCCCTACTGTATGACAAATGCAAAGAAATCCTCACTCCGTTTTCTAGGCTCAAATGCCGATAATACACCGTTATTTCGAACAGAAACCAATTTCTCTCGTATTTTCCCTTGTTTTTTTTCTCGGGGGGCGAGACAACTCGGGTGGACGCGAGTTGCCTCACGTCGGCAGGTAGGGTAACCCTGGCAGGGGGGACAACATTTCTTCATATAAACACTTTGGCTCGCCTAACCGGGACAACTCTCGGCGTAGCGAGTGTCACGAAAAGCCTAGATTAAGGGATTAAAGTAGAAATTTGTATCAAAGAAGTGAAAATTAACCTTGCAAAACCCACTGCGATCGAATGACCGAAGGAAACTGAACAAAATAATAATAATAATAATAATAATAATAATAATAATAAAGGGTTATTAGCATTCCACGTAAAAAATGGCTCTTCTATGCTAAGTTAAGCGATATACCAACCAAATACTATAATATTAAAAGATATATTAATAATGGTGTGAAAAATAAATGATATTGGAAAACTATTGGAAGCCCATCTGCACATTTGATTATTCAACAAGGGTTATAAATAATCATGCAGGGTCAACTTTGACTCGGCCTGTAGGGAAACCGTTTTCACATATAAACGCTCGCTAAAGTTGTGTCAGGGGGAGGGTTGTCTCGTGTACCCGAGGTCCTCATCATTCTGATATAAATTAAACAAGAGGGGCTATCTGCTTTTTAACCAGCCGAGCATGTCTTATAAAACGAAGCTCTGAATTAATATTATATTGTTAGTACGTGTATACTGTAGGAGGAAATTCGACCCAGTTTCAGTTAATGGCGTAAGACATGGACGCTTTGCTGCACCTACAATTCTCTCAACAACAGAAACACTCATGGCTACTGGAATCTTATATACACGTATGCCCAAGAAGAAGTCCAAATGAATTTAAATTCTTACCAGTTGAAATGCCCTACTATCCTGTTTGACTTTGTGTTTCTCCATGTATTTCCATAAACTAGCATTTACATAGCTGAAAATACAGGTAAACAAACACACAAAATATAATAAACGGTCTGTTAGCTAGGCAATGCACAAGTATTGCACATCTTTTCAATGCATTCTGTCGACAATATTATCATTGACAAAGATATTCCTGTGTGCACTGTAATTCACCTCAAATCTAATGCCATTTGTTTTGTAACGGCTAAGGCTAACACTTTGAAAAGCTACAAATGCTGAAAAGGTATATTGCTAATTAGCTACATGTTGTAATTCTCAACTGTCATTTTAGTATCTTGTAATTAAATTCACTGTTCGTGTAACTTGAAAACACCTTGACGCCAACAAGCTTTGCGGCTTCCTGAAGCTTTCCTTACCGCTTGAAGTATTATTTCCCCATACGTTGTAGAATTTTATTTTGTGTGGCATATAAAATTAATTACATGTATGTGATATGTCATGCAAATTTAGATCCACTCTTGGACTAAACAGTACATGAACACACTCAGTAAAATTGTTGTAGTCTGTACATTACAAGTACTGTTAGTAATAACATACACAGTATATTTTTGTACTTTGAGAGAAAAAAATGTTATTTTAATGCATTGGTATACATTCACATGTACAGTATATCTAAAATGTTCAGATGTGTGCATGAACTGTATTACAGGGGTACAATTAAAAAATTAAAATTCCAATGTGGCTCCCAGTCTTAAGAGACTAAAACAAAACAAATTACATTGAGATTGAGACGCAAATAAACAATTTCTTTGTTTTAGTCCCAGGGTGAATTTTCAGCTATTTAAACTCTCCTATTAAACAGTTCTTACTTTGCTTTTCGGAAGTCTTTCTGAAGGGTGCCATGCTCTGGCATCTTCTTGATATCTTCCCAGTCTTTTTCTGAAAACAGAAAAACCAAGTCAAGGAAGGCAAGTTACAGTAATTAGACTTAAAACCATCTCACAAAACTACAGAGATATACGTGCTGTATAGTCTTTTATAAAATGTTTGACTAATTGCGCACGCTGTGATTGGTCAGTTCGAGTTCATTATAGCTCCAAAAAGCACGCGGCTTATGTCACAGGCGTGCTTTATCGAGTTATAATGCACGCTGCTTACGTCACGAGTTTGAGCGCACGCGATTTCCTTAGCATTTTATAAAAGAAATAAAAAAACTTCATCCTCGTGCATTGTTGAGTTATATAAACACTTGGGAACACTCGAGAAGTGTTCCCAAGTGTTTATATGTCTCTATGCACTTCTCACATGTTCTTAAAAATTCCCCCGTGCTTATATAACTCAACAATGCACTCGGATGGGTTTTTTATTTCTTTATTACTGCGCAGCTGAATGACTTGTGACTAATTAATCAAAGATTAACGTTACTAAGATAAAAATGATGAAACACGTACTTAACATAGTAGTACCAGTACATGTATGATTGTGCATTTTGTAACTAAAGCTGTGAGTGAACATATCAAAGATCTTAAATTTGAATGTGATGAAATACGTAAAGACATCAATTATCGCAGTAGTGAAGAGTAAAATTATTAGAAACCAGGGCAGCCGTTTCTTATGAATCATATTTACCAAGCCCAGCATTTTTGTAATAAACCAATGTAAGCCTTTGCTATTATGTACATGTACATACACGACAAAGGCTCGTGTGAAAAAGGCTAGGTTCAGTTTATACTGCGTGTTCATAACTGTGACAATTCAATTTACATATCATTTTAATTTTATTATCAGTAATGTTAGTGGGAAAGATCACAAACTGCAATAATATTTTATCTCTGTGTAATGAAATGCTGTACACGTAGTACATACACTTACTTGTACTCCTGCAATCGCATCAGTCTAACTACAAGATTGTCTTAATGTGACTGTCACTGCTGGACATACATGACCCTCACCTTGTGGAAATCCCATTACATTAAATATCCTATCAAGCTGCTCATGGTGATAGGGATTGCTAGTTTTGATATCTTCTTGACGGCAATGAAATATTGGTTCACATGTTAATAACTCTGCAAAAATACATCCTATAGCCCATATATCTGTGGACAAAAGTAAAGAGTGAATAAATGATGAAAATATTTACAGGTACATTCAGTTTACATGCTTAAAAAATTGTGGACTTGTGGTTAGGATGAAGATTTACATATACATGTAATACATGTAATATAGAGGGTACAAGCATCGCTTTAAGGACAATGTTTCTATTCTAACTTTTCCTTTTAGACTATAAAACTAATGAAGTAAACTATGCAAGAGTAGACACAAGTAAGTTAAAGATGTACACACTGGAATATTGGAATACAACTTTACTATGATACAATGATACAATGATCATTTTGATTAAAACATCAGCCATTTTGAAAATATGTCGAACATGGTCTGAAATATCATTTTACTTAACATTTTTTGTTAAATTTTGTCAAAAAGCAATGACAAGGTGTGGAAAAGCAACAAAATTACTTCCATTCTTTTTGCACAGTACTGCATACACATTTGTCACATGTAAACCAAGAAGCCATAGAAAATGCAGCTTATCAAAATGCCGTAATGTAATTGACTTGACAGTATTTTGAAAGGCAGGTGTATACCAATGAAATAGATGTGACTTGTGGGATATTCCATGACGTACTAGATGAAAGTGCTGCATATATATATACACCCTGTATATGTACAAATAATACTTTGAACAGTACTCATACCTATGGCCTTTGTATAATGTCTAGCGCCAAGAAGTAACTCGGGTGCTCTGTACCAAAATGTCACCACAACGGGATCCAGATCTGCAAGAGGCTTTAATGGAGCATTGAACAGCCTGGCAAATCCCATGTCAGCTGCAGAAATCACACAACACAACATCGCAAATCATTAAGTACAGCTCTTTCCTTCTTTATCAAAATAATGTGCAAACCAATAAGCCTTTTATGTGTACAATACTGTACTGTACTTGTTGCCAATCATATGTATTAATTAACAAATAAAGAAGCCTTGACAGTGCTCTGTTTTGTTCTGTTGTAAAGTACTTAGGAAGTGGCAGAGAACAAAAGAAGTGTAGGGGAAACATGAATCACAGGGGATGTTTAACTTGGGTGAAATTTGTCAAAATTCTGAAGCAAAATTTGTAAGCCAGCTCAATATTATCTGTGCTCTGTTCTCTGTTAAAACACACAGTTTCAGCCAATAAGAGCATGCATTATATGTAAACTACAGTAACTATGTTAAACTACATCATCACAATTCAGATTAGCACCCATCAAGCTAATTTACCATTATATAACTCAATAGAACTGTACATAAAAATTAAAGGTTCTGATAGTCGTAATCATGGCAGGAAAAAAAATCTAAAAATACAGTTGCCCAGTCAAGTGGGCCAGTAAATTTACCACACAAAAGTAAAGTTACCACACAAAAATATAACTTGCCCAATAGGTGTGATGACGAAAAGAAATGTCGAAAGTTTGTGTTTTTCATTACCATCTTGTACATGTATCTACAGCCAGACTTGTGTGAACCTTTGAATTAGTGTCAGGGACGTTTGTTCAAATTTAAGACAACATGGGGGGATGCTTTTTTGAGAGAGGCATTTAATAAGAGGGGGTGCTTTAATTTAATTTCTCCAAAATAATGGTCAGATATGGTGGGGTTTTTTGGAATACATGTACGTGTCAGACCCTCTCTTAAAAGAACTATGTATTACAGAAAAACTCTTTCAGCAGGTCTTGGCCTGCTGCACAAGGCCTGTTCGGCTTCAGGCAATGAATCACCAGATCTTTACTATCCATTATGAAGGTCAATGTGTAGTGCTTGAATAACATGATATTTAATCACTTGTATGTGATTGAAAACGACTAAAACTATACATCATGTCTTGATACTCTTCCATTAAACAGCGGGGGAGAGGGGCACTTATTCAAGGGGAGGCACTTTTTTTTACAATTTTCGCTGATAAGAGTGGTGCTTGAAAGGGGGGAGGTTATTTGAGGGGGGAGGCGCTAACTCAAGGATTTACAGTTTTGTCCAGGAATAGGGGTACTTATATTTAACAATCATTACACAATGGAAAAGCTTGGTAGAAAGGGGGGTGTTTATTGGATGGAAGCATCTAAATCAAGACATTATGGTAAGAATAATTTTGACAAATATTAATGATTGATTGATTGTTAAAAAATGCAAGGTACAGAAATACAGCCTTAAAGAAGAAATTTGGCACTTGCAATGTTATGTTGTAACTCCACTATCAAACTTCAAGTAACACATTCTTTCTGACTACATCAACATGAACATGAACAACCTGATACAAATGTTTGCCTTACTCTAAGTAAAGTAATTTACACACTTTAAAAACTAACATTTATACTAATATTCAAGAACTAACCAATTTTTACTCTTCCTTTCTCTGGTCCCTCACCCATGACAAGTATGTTAGCTGGCTTCTACATGGAAATAAAAAGATACACCAAAAGAAAGTGAAAAAAGTCAGGTCATACTTTACTAAACATGTATGCATCTGTACATGTATGTACAGCTGTACATTTTTTATTAAACATGATTATTGCAGAGGGGTTCCACGTTCAGACTTGGCAAAAAGTGTTGTTATACCTGCCAGCTCAAATATGTTCTCCGACTGGAGGAGGAGTGTCACATACTGTTACATGTAGGTAAAACTCACATACCCCCTAGAGGTACAAAACTCACTACCTCCTTAATGAAACAACGACTTGAACTTTCGACTTGCATGTGATCTGGTTGTGCTCCTTGAAACTGAGGCAAATTTGAATGCCAGCAGCGTCAAGGAAATAATTTTTACACAGTTTTTTTCTTACATGTATATTTGAGTTGGGAGGTATGACTGACCCTGTGGAGGCCTTGGGGAACATTGCAGTTTCCCTTGGGGACAGTCATTAAATGCTTATTGTGTTCTGGAGTAGAGCACTCTTACATTACTCTAACTTATGGTGCCCCTACTTGTATCCACAGAGGTATTTTTAAATAACCATTGCCAATTTTAATGCTCAGGGGTGACCCTGCAATGGATTAGCATCCTACCCGGGGGGAAGGGCAGAAATACTTCGAGTCGCTTTATGCTACAGAAACTGGGATAAGCTTTGGCTGTATGGACAACTGGCCTGTTGCAGACTTTTTCTATAAATATTGTGACTATAATAACATAACATTCCCAAACTCATCAACTGGAAACAAAGGGAATCACAACCACAACAGTGGAATACAATGTTCTCTCCTATTTTGTAATAACAACAATCATCTTTATTTCCCTCAAAATAAATTATATTTATAACATACATGTATACCGGTAGATAAAATTTGTTGCCTGTCACATTGTGCTAACAAAATGGGCTTAAATAACCATTCTGTCAACCAAATCTGTTACAGATCTAGACTAAGGGCAGTAAAATAATGGTACACAGTGTTTCACTTACTAAGTCTCTGTGAAGCACCCAGTTGGAATGAAGATAGTGGATGCCATCCAGGATCTGATAAAGTAAAGACTTCACCATTCCTTTGGGAACAGGGACAGCTTTCTTTTGGGCTTTAGAGGCTCGGTG
>OMLO01003971.1_pt1 | contig 12272 bp, 9 predicted proteins | sample 1674811 | NCBI WGS metagenome assembly OMLO01 (sample SAMN06265003, study PRJEB25207) | coral metagenome | isolation source: Coral host | place: Mexico:La Bocana,Puerto Morelos, Mexico | collected 2008-11-13
GTTCAATGCGTAATTGTTGTTGTGTAGTCAGCTGATTGTTGCGGATCATTTGCACTGCTTTGCTCGCGAATCATTGCAGATTCTTAAAAAAAAATATTTAAAAAATGTATTTCAACTCCACTTGTCAAATTTGATGTAGAAAGAAATAATTTTCCTTAATTTATCAGCAATCACATCCTGAAAACAGAGCGAAAAACCATCGAAACCAAAATTTTTTAGATTATTTTTTTTATCTAATTAAAAATCTTGCATTTCCATTACCATGGCGACACCAGTGGAATATTAACTCAGATTGAGTTACGTGTCCTTTCGAAAAGTGTGTTTACTCAACGAAACAAAGCTTTTTTCCCAAGTTCCTGAGCTCTACGATCCCAAAAATGATTCAAGACATATAATTCATTATTTGAGATTGTAAATGGAAAAACGGCGGTCCGAAGGGAATTTAGTCGCATTAATTTGAACAACATGCGTGGATTTGAGTACATGTAGCACATGGCGAAGGTCATGCAAGCTCACTTACCTAAAATTTTCGCTTCTAATGTCTTTCTAACCGTAAAATTATATTCGTATTTACCTCAAATAGCTTTAGGAATGTTGTCCGCTTCCGAAAATATCTTCAGGACGTTGAAATCATGGACTTCGCTCGCTTGACAAAACGCGGCCATTTTGACTCGAAATTGTGTGATTTTGCAATGTCGTCATATAGCCCACATTGAAGCATCCCACGTGGAACTAGCCGTGTGCTTAGGTAATTTATCTCTAGTTTTATGTCCCCAAATTTCAGGGGAAACGAAAATAATCCGATTTTTTTAGAATTTTTTTCGTCATCATTCCTGAAGGAACGATATTTAAAGGGCCTTATGGAAAATGTTGTAGTTTAATTTAAAAGTGGCTAATAAATGATGATGATGATGATGATGATGATGACTACAAAAGGGTGTGAGTCTTCGATATTCCGATTGCTTGCTGAGAAAATCTATTTTGAAGTTGGCGAATTGAATATTTGCCAATCTTCGTCACATGAGAGCGCGTAAAAAGGAGAAGTATTTTGAATATCAAAAAAGCCTCACACCCTTTTTCACATTAATAACCAAGGAACATTTTGGCCAAATGTCATAAGAATCCGTCAAATCAATATACCCTATTAATTCACTTGAAGCAAGGAATTCCGTGCAAAAATTAAGCCCAAGTTTTAGACATAAAATATGTCTTGCATTGACCACCATCTTTCCCAGTCCATGAGTTGAAGACCTTTCTGGTTTGCATTGTGATCATGCTCAGTGATCAGATCTATAGGCCCTGCACTTTGACTGTTTAGTAGTGACATCAACATAGATCACTCTATTTGATTTGACCACTGTAGTTTGACAAGGTAGTTTCCACATTTATGAGCTGACTGAACATGGTGTAGAAGTCCTGTTTTTTTTCTTTTTCCACAGTGCACTAAAAACGTGGCTATTTTTTAGTGAAATCAACCTAAGGTTACGGTTTCTAATTGTCTAAACAAATCACAGTGGAGGCCCTATCCCTGTTGAATAACATGAGGCTAACCTCTAATCCTTATCTAAATCTTAACTAACCCCAAAAGATTGTCATCTACAATAACAGATTTTTTACACCTTCTAGAGTTCCCTTCTGTGCTTTCTGTTAGTTTGGCATTTTAGGAAATAAGTAAGCCCAAAGGAGTAATGTCCTAGGCCTTAGTATTATCTTGTGTATAATCTGGGCTTGTATTGAGTAGGGTGGAAGTCTTGTTTCTTTCTCATGCCATGTCCCTGTTTTGTTTTCATGCGTGTGTTATTTCCTGCTAAAATTTGTGAACAACTATTACCTCCTAACATTTCCACAAGGTCATCAGGCTATCAAGGGATGAGAATAATGATATAAATTTAATGAAAATCACTAACTATTATGTTCTGTCAATGTGTGATCAAATGTCTCTGGAACTAACATTAGACCCAATGTACATTCCAGTTGTTTAGGACATTCTTAATATAATTGTGAAACAGTAATGGTGATCAAAGTGTTGTAAATCTTTCCATTGGTGCTCATGGAACTTTTTTGTTTCCAAACCTGGTAGGGTCTTCGGAGTGGTTCCACAGGCGTGGCCGTTTTTATTAAAGGTGAAACACTTTATGTTGCCTGGGTAGGAGATTCACAGGTTTTACTATCTAAAGCTGGACAGCCTTGTCTATTGATGAATCCTCACAAACCAAACAGAGAGGTAACAACAAGAATCAAAGTTTTCTTCCTTTTTTTCTTCCCGAGGTACATGTTGGCTATCAATACATTCCAGTGTGTAAAAAATTCCTGTGTAACCATTGTCTGCATTCCTAATGTAAGATTCTTTTGAAGGGTGGTAGAGATAGATGGGTAGAGATTATGGTTCAGGCAACTTGTGGGTTAATCAATTTTGGCTACGTAAGACAGGTACAAAACCAATGATAAATTGACAGCATTTGGTGCTACTTGTTTTTTTCAAATTCAGGTTTCAACCAGGCTGTACAGATTCAAGACACTATTTATTTATTTTTTAGTTAGCGGGACAGGGATGTAGACCTTGAAGACTCTAGCATTTGTAGCTGTTTGTGGCATTTTATTTTGTTAGTGTCCAAGCTCTTGGTTCACGCAACTCTCTTAAAAACTAACCTCTAAAGTGCATTTTCTGTGAATAAGCAAAGAGGCAATAACTTGCAAAAATCAATTGTTAGGTCTATAATCAATGTCTTACTGAATATATACCACCATGGGTGAGATCAAGGCATCAGGCCAGATTAAAGTGCATTTGTATGCTACCAGAAGTGTAACACTTACATTCCGTTTACCTTACTTTTTATTTTTAGTGTGAGAGTAGCCTGTACACAAGCTTCAGATTCGCTGTGCTGCATAAAGTAGTTATCAATATTTCCAATTTATTAGTAGTTAATTTCTTCAAAATTTTGAATTGTTACAAGTTTTTAACCTTGTTGTAATGTTTAATAGGATGAAAGACAGCGAATTGAGGCCCTTGGGGGTTGTGTTGTATTTTTTGGTGCTTGGCGTGTAAATGGAAGCCTTTCTGTATCACGGGCAATTGGTGATGCCGAGCACAAGCCTTATGTTAGTGGAGAGCCAGATACTAACCAGTTTGATCTTGAAGGTAATATAGCTGAGTTACAGTAATTATTGGGAAGGAAACATGATTCAGGCGCAAATTGTGATATTAACCCTTTCACCGCCACATGCTTTTCTTTTTTTTTTCTAATGGCATGTTCCTTTTAACAGGTGATGAAGACTTCCTGATATTAGCTTGTGATGGCTTATGGGATGTTGTCAAGGCAGGTGAAGCTGTTGACTTAGTTGTCCAGCATTTAGCAGAAGGAGGAGATAGATCATCTATTGCTAAACTTCTTGTGGATTCTGCCAAAAGTAGAGGTTCTAATGACAACATCTCAGTGGTTGTCGTTTTCTTAGATTCTCACAAGAAAGATTTTCCTGTGAAAGACATATGTGATAACTTTGCAAGCACAGCATTAGCTGACAAGGAGGAGTATGTTTGTTTTGATGAGAAAGTTACCAATTCTTCAGGTGATACTAGTGAAAATATTAATTCTAAGAGCACAGGTGAAAAGTCACTAATATCATCTTCTAAACTCTCAACAAACTCAAAGAGCTCATGTGGATCACAAAATCTTGAAGATGGAAATACACTTGAAGAGCAGAATTCACCCATAACTCAGAGTAGTAAATCAGTTCAATCCACTGCTGCATCATAGCACGTCATTACTTAAGGTTTATTAAAAGGTTTTATGTAAAACTACAAAGACTTGTTACTCAGATACAGATATTATTTTAAAAGTATACTTTTACAATTAAAACACTGGCAGCAAATTCCAAATGTATCACTTTGTCCACCAATATGAAGAAAAAAGAAGCTTTGTGCACACTCTGTGGAGCAAGTCTGCTGGTCATTAGCATAACCCACTGAACAAAAGGATGTTTTTGAAATAAAATATTTCTTTTTTAATGGATTGGTCAGTAGATTATGCTAACAACAATTAGACAGAGCCTCACAGTCTCAGTGTCTATAAATCTTGACATCATCTTGCGACTTAGAGGACACTCAGCCATTGGGTTATGCTAAATAGTTATAGTTACAAGTATTTAACTGTCAGAAAAAAATGTTATGACCTGAAAAGAATTCCAGGTCAATTTATGATAAACTTTTTAAAAACAAAGTAATCTTAGGGCAGGTCCATTAAGGCTAAGAAGAGATGTTTAGGCGATGGAATGCAATTTAACATGTAAAATGTGGAAAACTTTCCCTCTTTCATAATTATAGCATTATTGTGATAAGAAAAGATTAAAATAATAATGAGCAATGGGAAATCTCTCTTGGAAGCACAGTACCCTTTTAACTAGTAACCCAAGTACAGGGGTTTCAATAAAAGCCAGTTACTGGCGGTCTACTGCCGCCTGTAGGACCTCTTACCACCGTCTGTTTGGATGTCCAGAACACTGGAACAGATACTATCTGCAGATGAATAGCCAAGCATATTTTCATAGTCAAATGGGCGGCTATTAGATTTGTTAGCTTTGAAACATTTTCTCCAACATAAAAATTTTGAACATATTTGGGAAATCCTAAATTTTAACTGGAGCTTATTCAGCCTCATGACCCCTTTAGACCAATCACCTGCCAGTGAAAATATGTACATTATGTCTCTTTCAGTTTTTATGTTTGTTTGACCTACTACTCAGAGTTAAGAACTGTAATATTTTCAAGTAAAAAAAGTAACAGTATTTTGAATAAAACCATGAGATTTAGGCCAGCCATACTGTCAAATGTCTAGTGATATAATGATATATAACTACCGGTAGTTCAAATTAGAAAAGCATGAACACTCAGTCAAATTATTTGTTATCATGTCACTAGCAAAAACCAGTCAGATGTAACTTGAACAACAAAACCTACTGAAAGTTATCTCTGTTGATGTGCCATCTGATTTACTACAGCACAGTTAACATATCAAATCAAATAATTTGTGCTTTTTGTTTCTCACTATCATTCAAGATGATTTACAGTAAAGTTTCCATACAGAACCATGATACTGTGTGACCTATTCATAAGTTATTAACAATGTAACCTTAATAAAAATGAAAATAACTAGCAAAGCAATTATCAATAAATTATTTTTATCATGTAAATGAATTATAATTACTTATGAAAATGGCCAAATAATATTTAGAACACCTGTATTTTAGTTATTAAGAGATAGAAAACATGTCCTGTGTTTCTATCAAGTTATAGAAACACTAGTTTTTTCAATTTCTTGCAAACATTCACAAGTGTTTCTATAACTTGATGGAAACACAGAGAACATGTTTTCTTTTAGGTTTACGTGTATGTAGTTAAGAAAATATCGCATTGGAAAAAGGAAAATCAACTTGTTTACTTTGATCATCAAAATGTAAATTCTTTTTGCTCGAGCCATAATTATGTCAACAGCTCGTGTAAGTTCTGTTTCTATCAAGGTTTAGTAGAAATCTACTAGTGTTCTATCACAAATGCCGCACTCTGATTGGCTACGCTACCCACTATCTATTCTGTGATAGATAGTGAGTAGCACAGCAGTATGCCCTTGTTAACAAAATGATGGCCGCTTTTCGGTGTTTTCGAAGTGTTTGTGAAGAGGATTTTTATAAAGTATTGAACGACTAGTAGATTTAGATTATTCCCTCTCGATTTCTATATTTCTATGCATGATAGAAATCTTGAGCTCATAATCTAATTGTTTAATAGAAACACAGTTTTGAACCAATCAGCACACTGTCTGTTTTTAGTTATTCTCTAAATAATATTATACATTTTGAGATAAAAGACCAAATTGCAATAGCAATTGCTAAATTTAAGGGGAAAAAATCCTTACAGATTACAACTCTTAGTGGAGATGTGGCAAAATAATTTGGACTAGTCAAACTGAATTCAGATTTATCTAATTTATCTACACACATTGAACTACAAACAGTAAAGGTGCCAGTAACAGCCATAGTACTGATTTCGTATGTTTAATGACAGAGTGAGAGTACCAGACAGGAGGATTGGCTCAAGCTCATTGCATGCAGATCAAATGCTGTGAAGCTTATGCAAAGTGATTGATTGACAAATATTCTCCTTTCCAGCCTGACCCATTCACCTTTATCAAATTGCTTGTATGAAATGAATGGGATAACATGTACAGGGCTGAGTGGTTAAGAGGTCACCATGTTTGGGTACTTTCTACTGTAGATGTTTCTAGGTAATCGTACTTGGACAACCATGTTTTGGTACCAGATGTGAATATAACTGAGTAGTCAGCAGGAACAGGTGTTTAATGGCAAATAATTAACAATTATTCACCAAAGTGGAGGTAAATAGTAGTGGATATTTACCTCGCCACTTCGTATTTCACCACTTTCACCAGCACTGAGGTGAATAATTGTTTTATATATACCACAGAAGTTGAATAACTAGTGGACCAAGATTAACTTGACTTGTTTAAGAGTAACTTGTTTAAGAGTAAGAGTATTTGAAATGGGAAGGCATTTTGTTTTTCTTCGGCTGCTCGGAAGTGAAAAGTACTTGGCTAATCACCTCCGAGCTAACCAATCAGCGTGCACGAAAAGTACTATTCACTTGTGTGGTATATACTAATTATTATTATTAGAACACACGAAGGATTTCTATTTTTGTTATCCAATCACATGAAGTCACAGAAGCTCCAAGAACAATAGCACAAAGATAGGATGTCACAATATGACACCATAATTTTTCCTGACCCAAAGATTTGGGATCTCAAAAACTTCCAAAATGGCACTAAAACAGGGAACACCATTAGAAGGCCTGGTTACCATTAAAATGTTGAGTCACATGACCAAAACAATTTACACACCAACATTGTCCCTGAGGAATTTTTAGGAAAAGTCACAAAGTTTGACCTAACAGCTTCAAAGTTTTGTTTAAGTGTAAAATCAGCCCCCAAGGTAAATAGGGTTATGAAAAATGCCTGAGCAGTTAAACATTGTCTCACATGGCAGCAGATCATTAATTGCTTTTGTATCTTGTTTTGCTGTGAGGGGGGGGGGTACTCCCTTAAATGGGCTATATAGGTATGTGCAGCCCCAAAGGGTATGGTTTTTCAGCCGTTTTGGTCATAAATAGGGTATCGATTTTTGCACTCTGGTCTTCAATTTGGTATTTTTTTTAGAAGAAGGTACTTTTTCATCACGCCTTCCTTCTCCCATATGCGCTTACCCTTCCTCTACACCATTTAACGCCTGCTACACAAGCTGGATAAAGCTAGCAACAAAAGCCGTTCCCCTAATGATCTAAGAGTCAGGTCATAAATAGGGTATCAAATTTTTGGTCAGATCATAAATAGGGTAGGGAAAATTGCACATTTTGGTCATAGGGTGAGGGTTTTAGGATGTGGGCCACACACCCCTACCTAACTTTTCTGGGAGTACCCCCCCCTCCCAGGGCTGTGATGTTGCTGACCAATAATACAAGAAAAGTGTGGATAATGTCATAACTTACAAAGTAAAAATGCGATAAATGAAGTAAGCAGTATTAGGAGTTTTGAGACAAATAATGGTTTCAAAGAAATTTAAACACTCTTAAGACAGGAAGAGCACTGGAAATCATTGCTGGGTAGGTTGATCTCTTAGACAGAATGTTGTCATTACTTAGTACTTATTCCTCCAACAGAGATAAATTGGTCTTACAGTGATGAAATTTCAAGATAACACAAGCCAGTGTAACTTTATTTGGTAATTTATACATTTTGAGATAAAAGACCAAATTGCAATAGCAATTGCTAAATTTAAGGGGGGAAAAATCCTTACAGATGAATAAAATCACAAATTCCACAGTAAAATACTCAACTATAATTGGATAAAACTGACGTCTGGAAAGTCACCCAGTCAAAGTCATGACTGACTAAAATAAGCTTGGTACAGGTGCGGGGTATTCATTCCCCTATCCTTATATTGCAGCAATGTTCACAACATTCTGCATGCTGCACAAACTGATGGAAAGCAAAATTCAGCTCCTGAAGCTGTCTGTCTACCTCCTCAATTTGTTCTTGTAGTCTCTTATTTGCCATCTCCAAACTTTGAAAGCGTTCCCTCCTGAAAAGAAAAGCAAGGAGATATGAGATTTTACAAACTACATTTGTGCTCATTCCAGTAAAGCTAAGTGTAAGTGACCTTGCCCTCAGCCGGAGGTGGTCTACCATAGTCAGTCCCTGGAACCTTTAAAATAGTTCCGCAAGTCCCATGAAAATATATCTTCCATTAAAACAATTTCTCCCGAGAATCTCAATAAGTAGCGTATTTTGCAATCCAGTTGAATTTTTAAATGCTAGTTGGTTAGCAATGTCACCTTCTTTTCCTGTATTTTCGACTGCTTTCCACATTTCGAGCTCTTCTTTTCCCGTCCGTCTTGTAGAGTCTTCCTTCGTTCAACGGCGTTTTTGTTGTAGACCACGTCACTAGGGGAAGGGGCTGGTTGCTTGAAGTAGTGCTGGTGGCAACCTGTCGGCCATATAAACCCAGATCAAAATGGTTTGTGTCTTCGTAAAGACCTACTGTCACAAATACCCAACTTTAAAAACCAAACTTCATTTAAAATACCTCTTGTTGGTCAGCAATTTTAAGGCAGACTGCCGGGTCAGTGAAAATCGAGAAATTCATAGCTTGCATTATGCTATCCATGAGACACCAACGCCATTGCTCTGTGCTAACTGGAAGTGTAACTAGTACTGGAAATGATTGCGAGATAAGCAACAACTCGGTTCCAGGTCTCCATACGGAGAGACTTTCAATTCCTTTCAATATATTCCAGTCTGTTTCTATTTTTGTATTGGTCCATCGCGTTCTCATTATTGGTTTCATTCCGTTTAATGGCTTCTCGTTCGGTTAGCAGTTATCCTTCACACCATTTTGATTGTCCAGAAAAACTAAAATATGATCTGGAACCCCGAACCTAACAGTCCCAAGTTCTGACGCCTTATCGTCGATCTGAGCAAAGTGCGATCTATCGGTCAAGTAACTTAAAAACCAGTGAAGAAAACCCGTTGAAAACCCTAGCGATGACAGCTTGAGGATAATAGTCCTAAAATCAATAGTATCGAAGGTCTTGGAAAAATCAGCAAGCACCATCAGCACCTTTCTTCATTGCTTTGATTAAATCGTCGCGCATGCCCATTAGCACGGTATTACGAAAACTGGGTAACGTCTCAGCAAGAACGGAGTTCGCCTCACAAAAAGAGCTTATTCGTTTGGTACAAGCTTCTTGAACACTTTTGATAATGCCGAAAACGCAGGGCACAATAAATATCGCGAAAATTTATATCCGTTGTTAAACGAAAAGTCAGCACAACTATTCCCTGGGGACTTGACACTCCCATAGAAAAACACACTTCTGCTCGTCGTACTTTCATTACCCAATATGCTTTATTCAGCCGCAAAAAAATAAGACTGGAGACAATTTGTTGTTTTAAAAGTGGCACCTCTTAGGGTGAAAACAATTTCAAGCCACGCCACCAAAGAAGGCTCTTAGTACCTCTTAGGAGTTCTTTTCAAAATTTTCAACGAGTACCCCCGTCCTTTCTATTTGGTATCTGTTTAATTTCTTAGCAACTGTAAATTAGAGCTATTTCTCGTCAGCTACAAAATAGGTCGGGAATAACCTGCGAACAGGCCCCCGGCTCTTAGAGGAGCACAGCAAATTCGGCGCGTATAGCTTTCAACGAGGCGTGAGGGGCCGAGCACTGGGACGAGCTAAATTCCCCGTAGGGTTCCTATGGGAGGCAACAGCCATTTAGGAAGATGTGTGCGGGTTCCCCCTGCTCATCTCTTCGCGCCTCGTTAAAGGCGCATCGCGCCATATCTGCTGTTCTCCACCAAGAGCCCCGGCCCTGTTCGCAGGCTAGGTTGGGAACTAATAAACTCCTTCCTCCGGGTGCACTGGGCACAACATTTTAATAATGTATTAATTACCACTCATTATTACACTCAATCATTGTTACGTCATCACATTATACTACTGGGTTTGCTCAGATCAGCTTGAAACACGTTCGTGTCGCTATATTGTCGTAATCCAATGATGAAGAGAATTTTGTTTGGTTGCATCGGTGCCGGCTTGGCCGTTGGTGGGGCTTACTTTCTATACAAAAGATGGCAAAAATATCAGCAACAGAGCCAAGAGGAAAGCAATGAGGTATGCGACACCTGAGTTAATAAGCGAAAAGTAAAACGGGAATTTTGGCTAGAACATCCAATTAGGAAAGGGAAAGTAGAATTACGAATTTAACAGTACAGAGAAACCGAAATCTCGTGTTATCAATGAACCCTGAACATCTTGTCCTCTTCGTACTTTTAAAAGACGCGCGCGCTAGGAACAAATCAGAAATTCGAAAATATTGAAACTGTTACAAACTTACGAGCTTAAAATGAGTGAGAAATGGCATACCGTGGATTCCGTAAATTACAATAGTTGTCGATAGTTACATTTTTTTATATATATATATATTTATTCTATTACATGAAGACATTTAAATTTAATTGTAGCTAACTATAGATCGTGTATCGTGTGAAAAGTATTAAGGCTAATGTACGCGAGCGCCCATCAAAGCAAAAGCAAATGAGGCAATAAACGCTTGGCGCTCAACCGCACTCGGGTAGATATACTCAAGCGATTTTTGATGCAGCATTAATCTCGCTCAGTTTTGAAATTTTCTTGAACTCATACTATGACGCCTAATTGTGTGGGCATAACAAGGAAATCTCTTCACCAAATTACCAGTTAAAAAATAATAATTGACTCGCTTTTCATTTCAGATTTCATTTTCAGGAGCAACTACGTTGCTTTCTCCGTATTCTCAGGAGATCTACTACAACTGTACAACACATATTTATTTTTTCATATATTTATTTATTTATTTATTGGCTTTTAATTACCATTCAGTGACGTAATGACTTACCAATTTTCATTATGTAATCAGCTTCAGGATTTCCTAATTTGAAAACATTAGAATCGAGTAATTAAGCAATTTCGTATTCCACTTAGTTTTCAGTTTTTGTTGTCAGTTTTTGTTGTTGTTGTTGTGATTAAAGGAAAGGTTCTTAATTCAAAATCACCCATCTGTCGCCATAATATTAAGGGGCGCAGTTTTGCAATAAAAGCAAACAACTACAGAAAAAATCCTAACCAAACAAAAATTTATTAGCAGCAACAAGAATAACAACAACAAAAATAATTAGAATAGTCTCCGCAAAACATTTCGTCTTGCGCGACTTTTTGCTGGATACTTCTTCAGGGCAGGCAGAAATTTTCAAATCGCCGGAATTGAAGTTATTCAACCGAATCTCAGAAAACTGAAACTCTTTTCTGTCAGTTGCCTAACACAATATATTTTACGCCCATAGTCCAGTATCAGAGTACACTCTCAAGGATTTTAAGGAGCAGATCAATGAAAAACGAAAAGGGTAACGCAGATCAACTAATTGAAGTTATTTTTCAAATCAGCAGCCAACTTTGAGGAAATCCGAGGATTTCATTCCCAGCTTAGACGAGGGGCTTGCGGAAAGAATGGGTCTACCAATTTGTATCGTAGAACCCGGAGAAAACGCTTCAAACGAAGGCGAAGGAGGAAGAACAAAGGTCGAGGAACACGTTGACAAGACAGCAGAATTGCAAATTAGTAACAAAGAGTCTTTGAAGCATGAGAACGCTTCTGCAGAGAAGGATAAAACTGGACATGAGGTACAGCATAACCTTTCCTGTTTATAGGAAAGGTAAATAACACATCTGTAGGATTACAAGATCGTTTTTTATGCAGCTGGCTTTTAATTACCATTCAGTTACGTAAAAACTTACCAATTTTCATTATAGCGAATGAACTGAAGAGAATTAGAATGATGAGTATGTCATTGCTGTCTGTTTTATATTCTTTGTTGTGAATATTATAGGATAGAATCATAGAAAAGTAACTTAGAGCAACTAATATAAGTAACGTTTTTAATCAACAGCCAACTTTAAGGAAATCCGAGGATTTCATTCCCAGCTTAGACGAGGGGATTACAGAAAGAGTGGATCTACCAATTAGTGCCGTAGAACCTGGAGAAAACACTTCAAACGAAGACGAAACGAAAAGAACAAGCGTCCAGGAAAATGTTGACAAGACAGCAGAATTGCAAATACGTAACAAAGAGTCTTTGAAGCCTGATAACGCTTTTGTAGAGAAGGATAA
>OMLO01003972.1_pt1 | contig 12270 bp, 3 predicted proteins | sample 1674811 | NCBI WGS metagenome assembly OMLO01 (sample SAMN06265003, study PRJEB25207) | coral metagenome | isolation source: Coral host | place: Mexico:La Bocana,Puerto Morelos, Mexico | collected 2008-11-13
TTTAAGCTGCGAACAGCCCAGGACGGACATTTCTGAAAAAATGTCACTGCATGCGTACCAAATTTTATTTTAAATGCAAATGAATATTTGAAAGATCATATATTTGAACTGCGGAGAAGGATATGAAGACGATATGAAGATCGTCGCAGTTATAAACACAACTAAAGCTGTTGTGACTGAAGTTAAAGCCAGAAAAAAATCAGGCCTGAACGGGATTCGAACCCATGAACTGTGCGATACTCGGTGCAGTGCTCTACCAACTGAGCTATCAAGCCATCTGGGAGCTGGTCACTTTGTGAGTTGGTACTGTACCTGTAGAAGGTGAAAGATGCAAATGAAGATATGAAAGATCATATATTTGAACTGCGGAGAAAGATATGAATTTATGATTGATCATCGCAGTTTAAGCAGTTTGAGCAAATTAAAGCCTGAAAAAAAAACAGAATTCGAACCTTCTACGGGTATACCACGAACTCACAATGTGACCAGCGTCCAGATGGCTTGATAGCTCAGTCGATAGAGCACTGCACCGGTATCGCAGAGGTCATGGGTTCGGATTCCGTTCAGGCCTGAATTTTTTTTCATATCTAATTTTATTAAGTTATTTTATCATGTTGTTTTTAATGTTGCAAGGGGAGTTTAGACAGCATTTGTCTTGGATCCGAGCTGTCACCTCTCTGAGACAGTGATAAAGGAATTTGAGGCTAATTTGACCAAATGATGTCTAAGTACGTAACGAATGCGTTCTCACAAAGACTCCAAAAATACAGGAATGAAAGAAAGTTTGATTGAAATCTGTTGTTCGTGGGCTTAGGATTATATATTGACTGTGGTACATTTTTTTTCAAGCACAGATCCAAGCACTGAAAACATGGTTGTTTTTATTTTCTTCAGCTAAAAAAGTTAAACGTCAGTTAAAAAACTTAAGTCCGTGCTTGTGATTGGTCACTGAGGTTCCTGCAGGGGTATGAATTCTCGGTAAATTCCAACTAAAAATAGATTGGTCTGTGAAAAGACGCCGTGACAGGAATATGAGGTAGTTGCACACTCCTAGCGATGGGCTCCTGGTTAAACCTTTCTGGATCTTTCGATCAAACCAGCCCTACCCCTGAAAAGCGCGGGAAAAGTCGCACGGTTGGCGTTGGTTCGACGCCTGATTGGTTGAGTGGGAAAAACGTGCCATTGGTAGACGGAAAAATAGACTATTCATACCCTAGCTATTTTCTTAAAGGTAAAAGAACACAAAACCTTTGAGCAGTCGAGGTATCAGAACGTTTTCATTATTTGGAACATTAGTTTATTCAAGTCTGTCAGAATCTAACCTTGTCGAAATTATCTAACTCGAAATTACGTTGCAATGTAGCTAAGAACGCGCAAAATGTCTCACTAGCGCTGGCTTAGACTAAACCACGAAGCTGTAATATATGGCAAACTACGTACAACTGCATTCGTCTATCTCTGAAGCAATCAGCTTTATATATGTACAACTGATTTGGAAAACGTGTTGTGTGATTAAAATAAATAAGCTAAGAACTGAACAACCAGAATCACGGTTTTCTGGTGTCTAGGCTTTCTTGGAATTGCCTTGGCTTTCGATTTGTGTTCTATAGTTGGCATACGCTCAACAAAGTCGCACTTTGCTAGGTCACTTCCTCTAGATTTCAAGCAATGTGTTTTAAATCAACGAATTTCAAAGAAGCCGTGAACAAAACACACACACAAAACAAAGAGATAAGTGGGTTGAAAGACAGTTATTGATAAGACTATGGACGATTGAGAATGCTAAATTACTCGCTTTTTAACACGAAAAGCTATTTCATCTATGAATTCTATTCCTGGTCTTAGAGTCCTTGCCAAATAGCTTCTGACCGTATAACTGATTAGTTCGAGGTTTTCCTAATTTTGTATCGATCTGCAATTTGAAACAGAATTTACAGTCAACTATCTAGTCTTCTAAAACAAAGAAACAATAAATAAAACTAAAGCGTTATCTACGCGAAAAGGTTACGAAGTCTTGTAACCTTTAAATCCGTCTTTTCTAAACATCAAGGGTCATTTCTTCATAACAAAAAGCTTATCTTTTTTTTCAATTTAATTCTAGTATAGATTTACATATTCGCGTCGCCCTTCAATTTTTTCCACGCGACATCACCTAAACGTACTAAGATTATTTCTAACGAACACGAAGCCTTGAAATCGCAAAACTAAAGCAATCAGAACGCGAAGGAGACTCAAGACACCCGCGATTGCAAGCGCGGGAAAAATCACGAGTGTCAAAGTTTTACTCTACTCTGATTGGTAAATAATATTACTTTCATTGCTCTGATTGGTAGAAGGACACTGCGCGACTGTTTTGGACTAGAACTAGCCTGCAAAAGCACAAAGCGTTGGAAAAATAGAATTTCTTCAGAAAATCATTACAAAACCACTCTATTTTACACTACTTACCTAAAACGCGTGCGCCTACCTATGCCAACAGCAAAAGTTACTTTACAGTTTTATATCTATGCTTATTTAATGCTGGCCGTGGCACCGCTCGTTCCTCCACAGGCAAGCTCTGCGTTCGACCCACCGTCTTTTTACAGCTTTTCTTCATCTCATCTTGCTCTTCCCACTTCTTTTTCATGAGTTCGTGTTGCTGTTTCGCCAGCTGCTCCTTCTTCTCTTCCATTAGCAAGGCGTCCCTCTCTTTTTGCATGAGCCATTTGCTGTACTCCGCCTGAGACATCCTCCTTCGATGGTGCTTCTTGTCTTGCTCAAGTCTTTGTTGGGTTTCTATATCTTTCTCGCGTTCTTTCTCCCTTTCGATTTCTCGCTGCTTATCCTCCATCCATTCCTCGAATGATTTGCCCTTTAGTAGCTTTGCTTGTTTTTCGTTCGTCTTTGCTTCCTCCTGCGCGTTGGCGAAGAGGTTCCTTAAGTGATTGAGCTCTTTCTCGGATATCCATTGTTGAAACGACATCCTCCGCGGATTGTTCGGGTCCGGCGCGGATTCTTGGCTCACAGGCTGCAGTGATTCTTTTCTAACTGCAATCCACGCATTCCAGGGCCGGTCAAGTCGCTCTTCCTCGTCCATATCTTTGAAACAACGTTGTTCTCGGAGGGAGTCTGCAAGGCTTACCTCGCAAATCGATCTGCAACGCAAAAATGGACACAGGACTTAGTCTCTAAAAGTTACATTGTTACGTTACATCGGTGTGCAAGTAAATGAACCGCATGTGAAAAAAATACACATTTCTGTTCATTTTTAAATTCAAAAGAAAAAACATTAGACACAAACTCCTCTCTTTGCCATACCTAATGAAACAGGAGGATATATTTCGCTGTGTGAAGGTCTTGTTATTTCCAAGTTGAAAGAAATGCACATCTTTCGAGGAGTGTATTATGATAACATATTCGCTGCAACTATTTGACTTGTATCCAGGTTTGTCGGGGGAATCATGGGATTGGAAAAAAGCAACAGTGGTATTTGTGTAAAGCAGATTAAGGTGCTGTTGTCAAGCTCTGTCACAAACACCTTTGATATCTCTGGGATGAAATGTTTCATTTTACGCAGGACCCGCTGTGTGAGAACTTAACAACCGTGTGAACAGGTTCCCAATTAAGAAACACATCTAAGGTCAAGAGTTTTTCCGTAACTGAGATTGAAATCGCCGTCTAACTTTGCAGGGCGGTTCATCGATGACCCCGGCCGTGAATATTTTCCTCCGTAAATCAAAACGCGACTACAAAACGCTGATTTGTAGCATGTAGAAGTTGAGATGAGTGTCAATGAATTTTATCTTTGAAAAAACTGCGCAAACTGTAAGTAATGTTCGATCCACGGATTGTTTTACAGTCTGGAATAGTTAGCGAGCCCGGATTCTATGGCAGGTACATAAATTGAAGCTTGTAAAGTGAATTGGCCTCACTTAGATTAGAGTTATTAAATTAGCGGTACAATACACAGAGGAAATCTATGAATAAGACCGCGGTAATTAGATAAACTGTTACAAGGGATACATAATTATTTTGTTGCACCATCGTGTTCAACAATAATTACCACTTGTAAAAAAATATCAATATCTGCTAAATTAAATGGCTTGCACATTTTGAAAGATTTCACATAAATTCGCATAAGGTATAGAACAATTTTCTTTCTTTGATTAACCCCCGTATTACTAGTTTCATAAGTCGCATCCGTTTCCTTATTACCGTTGAGGCATACAGAATTCTTTTACAAATTACTGATATATAAAATGACATTTCCTCGATTGTTCCGTTAGTTGTTGACGTCATTTGGCATCTATCCTTCCAGCTGATGGTCGGTTTTTTTTCACCGTAATTCCTTCGTGTCAAACATTCCAGAATCGTTTAATATTCTCGAGTGTATTTGGCCGAAGACGGCCAAGAAACCTGGCGAATTTTTTAACTAACAAAATTCAGGGGCTCTGATTGAAAAACATGTTTGATTTAAACAGAAGTGACAAGTATTCGAACTCGTAATAAACATTGCAATGTTTCATTAAACTGCTTCAGAACTACCGACGTTATAAGATTCCGCCGTGATGGATGTATTATTTTAATGACAATATTGCAAAACGATTACTTATCGTGAACAATTGTTGTTTGATTGTAGATTTTCGTTAAAATGACTCGGTCTTAATCAAGAAGTTATTAATTAGACTACGAGAAATAAAGTTCAGAGAGGTTCATTTTCCGGCGTTATCTTACAGTTTCGTCTTGACAGAATGGTTAGCACAAATCAGCTGTTTATATCTTGCCACTTCAAAAAAAGACTTACTACTGATTATCATGATCTCGAGGTCATGTCGTGAGAACGTTTGCTAATCTCTCTTAAATACGTTTACAATTGTAAAGAACGCTATTTAGAGAAAATTTAGTTGCGCTTTCATGGGAAAATGAGAGAGTCTGTGACAAAACAGAAAGGCATCTCAATTTTGCGAATTTGAGATTAATATAGTATTAATTCTACAGAACTTAACTTTGAAAACCAAACTGATCAGTGATAAAATAAGTTAACCTCAAATAATTGTGGGCCAATAATCTTTTTCGCAGTCGATATATCAAGCTTTGGCTGCTAAAAAAGACTTAGTTTTAAAACTGTGTCTAGTACTTTACTTTTCATTCCAATATTGGGTATCAACTTATAGCTTTTAGGTTTCCCAAAAGGGACAGTTCGCCAGTCTGTTTTCTTTTGTTAGGAATGTTTTTGTCCTACACTCAGTTATCACAAAATCTGATTAACTAACTGTTATACCATTTCAAACCGTGTCACGTTTTCAAGCACTCGACCACCTGTGCAAAGTCCTCCGGAAAGTCTTACCTAAATTTAACCTCGTTTGCAGTGGCGTATCTAGAGATCCGTTTACCCAATGGTTCTTTCTCGACCTCCAACAAAGGAGCAACTGGTGATTAACTACGCCGTGTTTTCAAGATAATGAAACCGACGCATTTAAATTGCATTCATGTGCAAGCAAGATTAATCCCTATCTACACACAGGTATTAGGAATGAAAATTTTTAATATGTTTTCTATGGATTCAGACCTTTAGCGCTGTCAGTTAATTTTAGAGTCCATGTGACATGCAGTTGAAAGCGTTTGTACACAATGCTTAGTTCTAGCAGTTGTCGGTTCCTTTTGGAGTGCAGTGGGACGCTTTTAAGCTGGATGTCTTGAGTTTCCGCGGAAGGTTTACCTTCGTTTTAACATGATTACCGCAATGTTGAGAATTAGACGCCTATTCGGTCAAAAGAAAGACTTGAAAACAAAGCACGTTGTTAAAATTCCGGAAGTTGTGGATGATTTTTGATAGGTCTTTTCGAATTATGAAGACCACACAAGAAATTACAAAGAAAAACAAAATTATTCCACTCTCGCGCCCTGATTGGCCAAGTTCCGGTTTTCATCAGAAGAACGGAAACAAAGCTTAACTTGGTTATTAGAGGAGTGACGTTAAAAAAAAACTCCCTGTAATTCAAAGCAGTTTGTACCTAAACTGTGATTTGTTTTACTGGGCGAATTCTCGAGTTCAAGTAGGTCTTCTACGGGCAAGTGGCTGCACAGGATTCAAGTTGACACAGCAATTATTCTGAAGTGACTTTTCATGAAAGGTTGAACTTAATTTACTTCAGTTCTAAATATCAAAATATTACGTGAATGGAATTTGAATGCAAGCAAAGGAAAACTACTACAGTTTATATTATTTTCAGCCAGGCAAAAGAAACACAACCGGATGGAAAACGTTTTCAGTATTCGTGAGTAGTGCTCTGCAATGTAAATGATTTAAAAAGAGCGAAAGATATTTAGTTTAAACAAGAAAATCTCAAGGAAAATCAGAACAACTTAGGGAACAATACTAGTTGTCTGAATCCTTGACCCCCCTCTAGGGTTTGCACAGGTTGTGAAACTCCTAGAGCGGGGTAATAGAAATCGTTTCTTCTCGAACTTGAAGAGCAGAACAAACAATGCTGCAGACGATACAACAATATTTTAACAAACTCAACAAGGAACACACATTGAGAGTGCGTGATTACCTCGTGGCTTCTAATCTCTGCAGTATTGATACGTTAATTTGGTTAGAACTTTAATTTGCTCGTTTGCTCATAAGTGAATGGGGCTGAGTAAAATCTTATAACAAACTTCACGTTTGACAAACAAACCCCGTGGCGTGCTCACATAATGGTACTGAAAATAACTTGGCGTATCACATAAATTAAAAAGAACTTTTGTTTCCATCTGTGAGAATGATCACCTCGCATAGCCAACGAAACATAAACAATATTTTTAATCAAATCTCGAGTTATTGAAGTTCTTTCAAGCGGAAACTAACTAGCATGTTGTTGTTTTGCGATTAGTAAAAATTCACATCTCTTCGACTCACGAGGTCTTACAGAACTTTTTAGCGCAACTTTGCAATGAAATGGAAACCTCTTTGGACAAATGTAGTGGACAAAGTTCACAGACGACTGCTTTCAAAGAACATAAGATGTAATTCAATTCCCGTATCCAAATAAATAATCTTAAATTTTGTACACATTGCAGAAATTACATAGAAAACACTATCTTGTGTAAAAAGACAACTCGCCGGGTTTGGTTGCAGAAAATAACAACAGGAACATGATACAAATACTTCGCTTCTTACGTTGAAACCGCATTTAATATAAGCATTAAAATGGAAAAATATTCAAACATTGTCTTTGATGAGTTTTTCCAGACCCCGGAATAGCTTTAAAGAGGGTCGGTAGGTCATATGTGCTTTAGGTGATTTTGTGACATGAAAATCTTGTCCAAAGCATCTGAACAAATAAGCAAAACTGATTGCTTCAAGCAACAGAAAAACACGAAACGAACTCTGGGAATATGTGCAAGGTTTTCGTTCGCCAAAACTGGACGAAATTCAGACAGATTGAAAATTTATTAACGCGTGCTCAACATCTGTCGGGGCACGGTGTTGGGTTGGAATCGAAAGAAAAAAAAGTTACAAAGAAAATAAACAATTGATGCGTAGACTAAATTACTTAGAAACCCTCTTTGTTTGTCATAAGACTGAAATTGCATTGAGTTGTTATGAACTTGTTAAAAACATTTTTAGCTTATGTCTTTGCAGCAACGTAACATCATATCCCAGCAAATTGCTTGACCCAGCGAGAAGTATGTGCTGGAACAAGCCCCTTTAAAAACGTCATGTAAGACACAATGCAGCTGACTTGCTCGTAAAGATTTCACAATTTCTCAAACTTTCTTTCTGTGTTGTTTTACGACTCGACCTTCCGTATCTTAAGCAGATCACGATCATTATATACGGATTACATGTAATCGCACGTTCTATCTGTGTTGTATTTCACCCATTCTAGTTTCGCAATCGGCAATATAATCTGTAGCGCACACAAATCGCGTAAACGCTACAGTTTGTTTACTCCGTCAACTTTGTTTTGTTTATAAAGCGACTTCGTGAATGTTTTGACCGCGGATAAAAAACGCACATTGGTAACCAAAAAAGTCAAAGTGCTTACGAGTTAGCGATGATTTGTCATGTGAAGTTACGTAAGGTCTTACCCATTCTACACGACTGTCAAGTTGATTTCCTGGTATTCTGTTCAGAATGCAAAGCCTAACTTTATAGTTCTCGTTTGCAATAAAGGTCAATAAAGAGAGACAGGAGCCACGCATACAAACACTCAACTGGTAACATGCACATACCTCGCCTTGTTCCTTCTGAACATTACAGGGGACTTAGCCTGTACTTTGCTATCGCCATGCAGATCAGCTGTGATGATGGCTTCTCTCCTACTTCGAGGGAATCTTATGCCGTTGGTCCTGCCTAGAGCTGCGAAAGGCTCAGATCCGCGTCTATTTGCCAGCGCTCGCGCCATTTGAGGCGAAACAGGCTTTATCGAGGGCTTGAATGACATTCGAGGACTTTGTGGAGACCCAGGCGCGCTTTTCGTGATTATTTCCTCGGAGCCAGGTGTCTCGTTCGAGGGACTCAATAGTTGCTTCGACGCGGGAGTGTTCGGCGTGCTGTTAGTCCGGACAACGGCTTGTTTGAACATCCTCTGCTGTAAAGTTGACGCGGATAAACTAAGCGTGTTTCCTGGAGAATGGTTAAGGCGCGCTTGAACATCTAAAGGAGGAAGGTGATTCTCGTTTTCGTCAACTTCTTCCACCTCATGACGGACCTTTGGGTATCGAACCGTTCGCGCGCTCTTAGGCCGGCGCGAATCAGTTTCCTTAAATCTCCGTTGAAGCAAGTGATGATTGGACTGTACGTTGAGAGTTTGCGGTCTGCTTTGCCTCGGGGAAATCTTGTACGATTCGTCCGAGCTTTCCGAGGACCACGGACTTGTTCTCTGCACCTGTTGAGGGCTGTACTCCACCACACCAGTTTGAGATTTGACTGGATTCGGGGGTGGCTCCTGCTGAGATCTCGAGTCTCTAGAAAAACTCAAGCCTTCGTCACACTCTGTGATCACTAATTCTCCGTCCTCGGGCTCGAAAGCAACAATTTGGGTCTCCTCGGGGCTCTCAAATTCGCTAGTGTGCGGTGCTTTGAGGGCGGAAATGATTTCGTCTTGAGCCTGTTTCCCCTCTGAGGAGTCATCTGACTCCTCTGACCCGCACTCTTCGCTCAAATCGATTCCAGATTCGGTGGAATTGCGCTCGTGTCGCGCACCCTTCTCATTGTACATGTATTTATATAGCAATCTTTCCGCGTCGTGGTGATTTAATCTGCGCGCAATATCAATGGGAGTCTCTCTATTTGTGTCAAGCATTGTTAAGATGTCCTTCGTTGACTTGATCAAATGTTTGGCAACGAACTCCAGGCAATTTACATTCCCGCTTGCCGCCGCCGCGTGGAAAAGATTTCTACCCGCCTCGGTTGTTCCGTGGTGGTCGAACTTTATGTCTAGAGTTTTGAGCTTCTCAAGCAATTTTTCGTGGCCGCGACAGCAGGCGATGAAAAAGCCGACGAACAATCTCTCCTCTCTGCTGATCTGTTGCATAGGAAGCTTAGCTCTAATGCAAACGTTCTCGATTTCATTGTTCAAGGAAACGCAAATAAACTTGTTCCACCACACGGGTACTTGAACAACAATGACAACATCTCCGATCGTTTGGATAGTTTCTTTGAGAGGCGCCCAGTCGCTCAACTCCTGGCCTGGATTTTCTAATGCGCAGAGTTGTTGCAGATTACAGGGGATTCCAAACTGCAGCTCGCAAGAGACTTTAAGATCACGCACTGTCAAGTTGAGTTTATCGCGAACCGCAATCTTTTCTGTTGAGCCATTTGGCAACTCAATTATAACCGCTTGGTTATCATGAGACCGTGCTCCCGGGTGATTTGTCATTTCTGTTTGCCAGCCACGTCCTTTTTTCCGTTACTCTTGAATAAATATTGCTCAACTGACTCCAACTTTGTATGATTACTTTTGGTTAGAGCGGCACGTACTGACTAAACATCTGTAAGGTACACCGCCTCAATGTACTCTTCAGTATTTCTACGTGTGCGAGACGCGTTGAAAGCTCCCACCTTCCAATAGGACCGCGCGTGTAACGTCATCACGAAGTGTGACGATGGCATAATATTCCGCTGTGGTTTCCGGTGGTTACTGGGTCAAACACTGACACAAAATTGTTTAAAGAGCATGCACTCCCCACTTCCGAAACAGAAACTGCGCCTTTGTCTGAAATTTATAGTTCAGTTTGAACTGCGCTTGGCCGATAAAGCGCTGTTTTCTGCGGGTTCGACCAAATTCAATCCACTTTGGCCGGTTTTGATTAAAAATTTTCTACGTGAGCAATTAGCGATTACGGTTCACTAAAGACGTCAGAAGTAATTGTTGTTTCTACTTTTTTCACTGAAAACCCCGCCGTGATCAGATATCAAAATATATCAGACTTGGGAATCACGAATACCAACAGCTGGACCGAGTTCAGATATTTTTGAGTGCTAGGATTTGTTGCCCCGACACGATATTTTCGTTGGTTCTGTCTCGTTAACTTTGATCTGACTTTTTAATGCCTTGAGGTTTGTGATAAACACTGAATAGACTGAATCTTCCATGAAATATAATCAATATTGAGCTCTGAATAGATAACAGCGCTTATTTCACGTCATATTCCACGTTCGTGCCTTACCATGTTTGAAAACTGAGCTTTTTTCACACATTCTGCATTTTTGAAGAGAAGGCTAATTCGAGAGGTTTATAAAGCGGACTTTAATCGAGGTCTAAGTGTTCTCTAATTATCTCTTTAACGTAATTTAAGCGATTTAACCTAGGAATCTATCACGAATTAAGTTTGAAATCTGTCGTTTTTTTCACACTGTCGTGCTTTCTTTATCCAATTTCGCTGTATTTAGCACTTGGATTAAACAGATTTCGTCTGTGTGTCTTTTTAAAACGTATGACGTCAACCCGGTATGGGTATATCAATATAGTTAATCCAAGTTAATTTTTGTGTGGGCATTCAACAGATTACTACCCACAAATTTGTTAATCCTTCTTTTATAACCAACCCTTTCAGTGAACAGTTTCTCTAGAACATGTGTATTTATGGACCAGTTTTAATAACATGTGGAGAAACTTACGTCAACAAGACATTTTTTCCAGTCCTATACTGAACGGAAGCCTTGACTTAACGAAAGAACGTTAAAAATTAATTCTCTAGGGACGGATGAACGCACGTTTTCGCCAGAGATCTGTATTTCGAGACTTAACTCTCGTCTACTTGGTAGAATTTTTACTTTTAGATACTCGTTAGGATAAAGAAAGTTAGCATTTTTGTCAACTGAGCCTTCTTCTTCGCAAGCAGTAAAAGCAGAATGCACAGCCGAGGAACATTTTTTCCGTGATATCAGATGTACTCGTGAGTTTACAAACAGTGCGAATTGTTATCGAGCTTGCAAGTTGTCAAATCAAGGTTTAAGTAGCGGTTCAAAAATAACAAAATGATTGTGTACTTCGAGCATTCTAGTCGTTTGTCCACCGGCGAAAATGTGATCCACACTGATCGCGACGAGATCTCTATAATTTAAAATTTTATCTTCCCTCGCTCATGCTCCGTGTGATTGAGGATGTCTTAATATTTCTTGGGAACTGTCATATGATAATCATTCTCAAAGGTTTATTGTAAGCTTTTGCAGTCGACTTATTTATGTTCTTGAATTTTTTCCGTTGCAGTTTGAGAGCCACTAAAAAATGTGGGCAATCTTTTCTCAGTAGAAGATTAGTAAAGTGTTAAAATACTTTTTTTGTTGTCGAAATTTTGATATTCACTCCACACTAGATATTGAAGGCATGGCTGGTTTAATGAATGATCATAAAAATGTACGTCAGATGAACAGCAGTCAATGAATGGTGTAAATTCAGGCACACTCTGAGAGGGATAGAATTGTTCAAAATCGGCGGCAGTTATATAATTCAAAGAAAATCCCGGAGGCAATGACTAAATTCACTTTTAAAAGGAACCAAAAGTGGAAAAATACGTGACGAATGATTTGAAACCTATAATTGGCAGGGTAGATGAATATAACTAGTTATTAAAGACTGAAAAGAGGGAATAATAAAAATATTGACATAAGGATATAGAGTGTCGTATTTAATACCAATCTTGTCATGCTATGATTAGCATTAACCAACCCAGCAGGCTTTAAAAGGTGAAGACAATCCAAGCAACTCATTCTGTGACTCCTGCTTCGTTAACTGTGGAATATTCAAAAAGACATTTACTCCAAACAAATAACTTTTAAAATATGCGAAATAATAT
>OMLO01003973.1_pt1 | contig 12270 bp, 7 predicted proteins | sample 1674811 | NCBI WGS metagenome assembly OMLO01 (sample SAMN06265003, study PRJEB25207) | coral metagenome | isolation source: Coral host | place: Mexico:La Bocana,Puerto Morelos, Mexico | collected 2008-11-13
ATTTTGAGGGAATTGTCCTTGTTTATTTTGAGGGAATTGTCCTTGTTTATTTTGAGGGAATTGTTCTTGTTTATTTTAACTGTTAAACGAACACGACTTTGAATTGTGTCACCATTTGGAAACAGCTTTTTTTTGATTGCATTTGTTAATTAGTTCCAGTTGCGGCAGATAGCTGTCTTTATCCGGTCGAATATTGTTTGGAATCGGAGAAAACGTAATCTGAAGGCAAGATCCATTAAAGCAAGCCTGAACCAAGGAGCGGCAGGGGAAATACTCGAATATATAAGAGGAACCTGACAAAGTTTCTTAATGTTTCTCTTTGTTTCGTACTGTTTCACAGTTTTCATCCCGCTATATTATATAGACCATTTACCGGTCAAGAGTCCGGTCTTAATTCAACTTCTCATCAACTATTAAGGACTAACGACTAATCAGAGACTCAGTGACTAATGTGTAAGTATCTGTTAGACGCTGTTAACAGCCTTACCAAAGCAGTGGAAGTATTATGTTTCTCCGCAATTGTTTTCAGCACTGGATTTTCCAACAATATCGGCTCTGTTGCCTTGTTAGGATAGAAACTTTCTGGTCTGTCAGCTGATCCCAATGGTGAATACGCTGTCACAACAATCCCTTAAAAAGATATTACAACGTTATCCACGTAATGTTGTAAAATACACAAAATGTTAACTTGTAATCAGGATTTTCGTATGTTTCACAACTTAATACTATCAATCGAATCAAATGTAACCATGAAAATTTCAGTAACAAGAGCTTATTACTAGGAGCGTTCAACCCATATTCCTGTCACAGTGTTTTCACAGACCGATCTATTTTTAGTTTAAATTTAACACAAATTCAGACCCCGCAGGAAACTCAGTGACCAATCACAAGAACGGACTTAATTTTGAACTGACGTCATCATTTCACCGGAAGATTAAGTGGACATGTTCACCTGAGGCCGCCAGTTTTGCCTTACAAATGCACGCTCATTTAGATTGGAACTGACTACTTCGCGGGAAAAGAAGCCTAAAATTAATATAAACCGGTCTGCCGTGCCATATATATAGGCTTAGTGTGCGGGTTGCGCGCTCCGATGGGGATGGGCTCGTGGCAGTAAGAGACGCAACATTATTTTATTGCAAATGAATATATGAAAGATCATATATTTGAAATGCGGAAAAAGATATGAAGACACGATTAATCATCAGTTATACACACAACTTCAGCAGCTTAAGCAGTTGTGAAATTTAGGCCTGCAAAAACTACTGAAAAAAAATTGTGCAAGTAGAGCCGTGGGAAAAAACTTCTGCTTGCTATGCAAGTACTAAATCTACCATCCAGGTCCTATTTGTGATGGCAAAAAAAATTGTGCAAAACTAATGGTAAAGCTATCTTGCATACAGTGGCTGCACCCACAGAACTAGATTGCATGGATTTCATGGATTGGTGCTGATGGAAAAACTTTTCTAAAGAAAGTGTTTCATTTGCACGACAGAAGACAGGAGTAAAGGAAATTTTTATACATAGCGAAAAGGTAAAGTTCTCTAGAGCATGGTTAAGAAGACAACTGTCTTTATAGATGGAACTGGCATGCTTTGATTTAGCTAAAAGTTTTGTCACTTTCGTGACCCGATTGGGCTTGCTGTGGATGGATTTCCCAAATTGATGATAAAACGAATCATTTTTTTGAAAAATGTCGGACTCACCTGATTAATGATACACTGAATGAAACATTTTACAGTTAAATTAGAGTTGAACCTACTGTTTGTACCTTTACTTTTGGAGAAGGAGATGAGCTGTTCTTGTGGCAAATAAGGATGAAGTTCCACTGGAAAATAAACAACAAACACTTATCATCACTTATCATTAGGGTTAATTATTGACCCTAAGCATTGTACCTTTGATTAAGTAATTTGATGAGCCAATTTGTATCAAATTTTTTGGACAACTATAAACTTAAGGTGTATCATCATACCCTCCCCCCTCTCCTCATTTTGAGCAATGAACTTGATGCTCATCACGAAAAGTGGAATGCATGCCTGTGCATGACAAAACTGCTCTTGACAAATGCTGTGCATAAAACATGCTATATATTTTAATGAGTACAAATTCTCAAAGAGATAGCTTTAACATTTTAAACCATAAAAACCCAATATTATTGCATACATACCTTGATTACAAGCTGGCGGTATCTTGGCAGTTTCCAAAAGATCTCGAGTCTTTTTTACAGTGAAGTTTGAAATTCCGATGGCTTTACAGAGGCCCATATCAACAAGCTTCTCCATGGCCTGTATAAATAAATCATGACCATTTCACACCTGGTTATATCAGAGACTAAGTGACAAAATCTGCCGCAAGCCATCCAACTATCTCTAAATGCTACAACATGTTACCAGATTAATTTAATGGCTGACTAATAACGACTGGCATCTCTAGGTTGACTTTCTTCAGGAAACTTAACAATATGTTGTTAAAAAAAAATTCAATATAAACCCGGCATGAAAAATCAACGGCCATCCTGCCAAAACCCTTTAAATGTATCTCTACACTAGTAATAACTTCCTTGTCATCTGGTTCAGCATTTTCAATAATTTCATTTCAAACTCAAACTAAGCCAAGTGTACTATAATTCTCAAAAGTATGCACCAACCTCATCTCACAGTCTTCAGTCACGCTTCTTAAGATGGCAGCACTGCAATGAGGGAGCCACCATCTTAAAAAGCATCCAAGAGTCTGGGATGAGGTTAAGTAAGTACACAATGTACCTTCCAGGTATTTGCTATGCCTTCAGGAGAATATCCAATCACACCATCGGCAATGCATCTTGGATATGGTGAATCTTTTTTGAATGCCAAAGGGAAATGTATCTAAAAGTAAAAACAAACAAGTTAGATTCAGCTGAAATCTGGCAGGCCACATCTACCAAAGACATCCACGCTAAGTGTTGATCTATACTCTCAATCGATAGCCTTGATCAGTTCCGTCAAATAACATCTTGATATATACTCAATGGACATCCCTGATCAATACTTGGACTACACTTGATTGACACTTGGTCAATAGGCAATTAGTACATGTGATACAATCTCACTGGCTCTCCTATGCGATCTGATGGAAACTTGTAGAGCAGTTTTGCAATTGAGTGTTGAAAAAAATCCATGTTTCCCATAACCAGGAAGCCAAGCCCAGGGAAATAAAATAAGACTTTTTACCAGGTACAGGTCCAGGTAGTCTAACTGTAGATTTTTCAGAGTCTCCTGGCAAGCCGGCAACACATCTTCAGGTGCATGACAGTTATTCCTGTGATCAAGATGAAATAAATAGACCTTTAATACAGGTTGGAGATTAGGATCTACTATTAAAAGTTAATGACACCTCTCTTTACCCAGCACTATAACTAAAAGCTAAGCCTAAAGCCTATTAAGCCAACTGGCTCTGTAGCTCTTACTGCTTAACTACCCTTTCCGTAGCATAAAGTGGCTAGCATCACTAACTTCCTCCTAGGTGGGATGCTAGCCTATCTACTCCAATTATCCCAACAATTCAATGGTACCCATGGTGGAGGGAGGCACTGTGAGCCTAAAGTGTCCCGCCTAAGAGCACAACAAAATACCCCTGGTAAGTGCGCAAATCCAGATCACTTGTTTGAGAGTCCAGTGCATTAGCCATTAAGCCACCTCCAACATTTAGAGCAGTATAACAGGCATTATCATCAATATACGCAGCCAAATTGAAAACCGCCCTCTTGAAAACGCATGCCTAGCGGGCGAAAATGAATTTTGGCGGGCCGCAAATCATATCGCATCAGCCCTGTTGCTGATTGGAAGCTCTAATCCGGAAGCTTTTCTGAAACTTGACATGATATATTGATGATAATGAGAATAACATGACTTTTGGAGGGCATACTGCTTATTTGCGACCCTTGTAGCATCATTTGCACCCTCGCTACGCTCGGGCGCAAATGATGCTACTCGGGCCGCAAATAAGCAATATGCCCTTCAAAAGTCATGTTACTGTCCTACTAGCAAATTGTCTTACAGGCGTGATCCCTCACTATTCTAGAGGAGAACCAACACCATAGCTACTTCATGGTAGAGAAATCTGGAAACTAATGTTAAGGGCCCTTGGTGTTATTATAATGTTGCCCCCTTTCAACACAAAATGACGGAGGACATTGAACATGATTCTGTGTTATCTTTGGCTGCATACTTACCAGAGTTTTGATGTGACAAAGATGTCTTCCCTCCTCACATTTCCTTCTTTGAAGACCTCTGTGAAGACTTCACCAATTTCATCTTCATTTTCATAATCATGTGCACAGTCTATGTGTCGGTACCCATACTGCAGAGCGAGCTTGACCGCTTTACCTACCTCTCCCTTCATGGATTTCCAGGTCCTAGTTAATCAAAATTTTAGGGCAAGCCAAGATTTGACAAAATATAGTAAAAACCTACTTTAATTTGAACTGTTAATTTTCTGCGACAGGCTTAGGTGTTTTTTTTTTTATAAATTGATGGATGAGAAGTGAGAAATCAGCATTAAATGGGCTGTTAAGCATGTTGTTACTTCTAGGGTGATGGGGAAAATACAATGAATGTTGGTGTGACTATACCCTGACAGGAACAATATTAATGTCACAATTTCCCTCTATCATATAGAGACCTGAAAAATGAGCTAAGCTAGTTTAAGAGGTTTAAAATTGGGTACCAATTTCTGCAACAGGTTTAATCTAGATCTCAAAGGGTTTCTAAAAGCAGTCCACACATCCCCCCCAAAAATTTTGGGCGGGTACCCTACCTATCAAGACTGCCAAACTATGGAATGTCACGCTAACTAATGGTCGAGTCATCAGAAATGGACTGGGATTGAGTGAAGAAATAAAGATATAATTAATTAGCAATATTTCTAAAGAACCTGAAAATATCTATGAAACACTATTTGAACCGTTTGAATAACCTCGAGGACTTACCCCAAAGCAATAGAGGGGATAACTGTTCCATTGTTGAGCTTTACAGCAGCAGCCGCCTATCCAGACAACAGAACAACAACCAGATAATTTAACACACATCAATTTAACCTTCTCATTTGTCTACTTATGAAATTTTAACAAGCATCAGTTAGATCAGAGAGGACCTTTCCATTGTCCATTACTGACATCAGCAAGCAGGCTCAGCTCTTCGCCGGTTGAAGCGGATCGAGGATCACGTACCAAATTTTCAATGGGTCTCTTTTGTAAAGAGTCTTGTGGAAAACCAAAATGTATTGCCAAACAAAGTGTCGTCGTTTGTCAGTGTACTTACCATCGTTATCAACACCAGCTATAACTACTTAAAGATCCAGACACGGGGCAGGAAAATTCAGTAAGAGCCAAGAAACGAGCCACTGCTCCGGCTAGATTCGAGACGGAGTGGGACTGGCACGACCCGTCTCAGTCTTTCCACATATTTCTTCCGAGATTTATTTTTCTTTACCGGCTTACTCTATAGAGGAAAGCTGTAATTCATACGGGGTCACTTAGGCTAGGCCAGAAAGAAGACCTAATTTTCAGTATTTTGAAAAGCAATTTTTGTTATTAATTCACACCATATAGTAACACCAGAAGCTCGGCAAAGGTATACGATTGTCAGATAGGGGTTTAAAGCGGTCTGGCCCCAGTTGTTCAAAGGCTGGATAACGCTATCCACCGGATAAATCGCTATCCAGCGGGCCTGGAGATTTAACGACCGAATACATGGCAAAAACTAGGACCGGACACTCTTAGTGGATCCGCCATGGTGGGGTTGGGGTTGGTTTTGCGCTTTTATTTCGATCCCAGATTTGTGTTTCTCATCTGATGGTGGAACACACGCATCCTTGATTGACGTTCTCTAAATAACAATGATACTAATGCAAATCCTGCATTTTGATTGGCTACGCTACTAGAGGACTATTAGGCAATAGTCATCGAGTAGCGAAATTCTTTCGTTTTATTCCCCCAAAAAAACCTTTCTTCAACTTGCATTTGCTAACTTTATTATTGCTTTTTCTGTCCGACTAGTCGGGTGATACTAAAACAATTAGACCCTTCGCCCTGAAGGGCTGCGGGTCTAATTGTTAATTAGCCTACAAATGACAGCCGCTTGCCACGTGATCTACGTACTCGCCCTGATAGCATGCTATCCAAATTTTCATGAATTAATTATTTGGACACGGGCCTCTGTGTCACGCAATGCTTTCCGGAGCGTTGTGCGATTCCAAATTACCTCGAGAGTAGGGTCCAGTTTGGAGTGGCCATTGTGCAAAATAGCTTTTCATATCGGCTAAAAATAATTATAGTTGTTTTTCAAGGGGATTTTTAACTAAAATATTCTAAGGTCAGTAAAAGAAAAAACTTTCGTTTTATCTTAAGCACATAATTTGTATAATCACTGACCGCTACTGTAATCAATTCTTTTACCTAGGGAATAACACTCTCACAGACCATATTTTGAGCACCTCAATAATTCTGATAAAATGTTACTAAAATAACTTCAGGATCCTGGAAAGCGAGTCTTGGACATCACAACCCCCTGCTATCAAACAAATTATTTAACACCCATACTGCACTCAATTAGCAATTAGTGAACATTGTGTAAATATTTCAGTTTTCTAGAATTGTTCAGTCTTCGTCATCCCAGTGCTTCTCAGGAATTTCGTCTGGTTTATACATCCATGTCTGAGTAAGATATCGATGGTGTATTCCTATGTTTTCAATCGCCTTCATATCATCTTCATCTAGTTTTACATGAAGTGATTCAAGATTCTCTTTGATGTGATTTTCAGACACAGCTTTAGGCAGGACTGGAGTTCCACGCTTGATGCCCCAAGCTAGAGCGACCTGACGAAAGAAAAAAATTAACCTCAAATTTTAACCTTACCATACATTTGTGTTGATTGAAGGAGTGAAGTGTGATAAGGCACTGTTGTAAATTTTTATAGGCCACAAAAAGAATTGCCATTACCACCCCTGTCCCGATTGTCGGCAACGTTTGGTGTTTGAAGCTACTTTTCAAAACAACAACTCAAGTGAACCATGCATGAAACATCTGTAAATATCATCCATATTTGCAAGCGTGTTTTTAAAGCTAAGTTTCAAGCTATTTTTATTTTTATTGTGAAGAATGAAATTTAGGTAGCAACTTCTTGGATTTTTGGCATTTCTTAGAAACTATTTGACATTCCACTGAAGAACTTTCCCGCATTTTACAAGCAATCAACAGGTCTATTTATTACCCATTGATAAAACGGGTCTGCCCGCATGGTTTTATAAGCATTTGGTGTCATCATGAAAGAATTTGACAAAAGATTATCAGATCCTGCATATGTTAAGCTTCATTCCCTCCAGATCTTGCCAAGCATTCATGCCCTGCTTGCGACACACCACTCTCCACCACATAGAGAAAAATCGACTCATTGGCAAAACAATATTGACATAAACTCATGTACCAAGGCAACAGTGGTGTTATGTTTATCAGCAATCTTCTGCAGCACAGGATTATTCAACACAACAGGATCACTGTCTGCTTTAGCACCAGGGCGGTCAGGTGACCCCAATGGAGAATATGCAGTCACCACAATCCCTAAATAAAACAAGAATTTCTGATTATCAGGAGCATCAGGTATGTAAGTCTTATTGAGAAGAGAAAATATTTATAGAACTGATTCACACGTTTGCCAGTGGTGCAGTGGCATATTTAGTTTATAGTTAGTGCACTGAAATCTTGAATTTAAGCAATCTGGGTTGATGAAAGGCCTGGGAGGAACTCCCATATGAAAGGACAGGGGTGTTCATGCAGGTTAGGTGCCTCTTAGTGTCTTCAGCCTTAAAAGGTCCACAAAAGGAGCTTTCACGGTAATTGTAAGGGTACTGAGCTGAAAAGACATTGTTAGATTATGTGTTGTTTTGGAATAAAATTGGTACTTCTTATCTCTTAGGCCCCAGTCCTTTTTATTTGGGAGTTTTCCCCAGGAAGTTAGACCTAGCTGGAGATATTTCCTGGGGTCTTAAGCAAGACATTTAACTCAAAATTCAGTTACTACCTCTCATCACTAAGGTGTATAAAGCAGGGGGAATGACAATTATTGGCGCATGAAGACAGTTCGGGATGGGGGACCTGCAATGAACCAGCATCCCATCCAGGGATTGGGGAAGCTGTCATTCCATCCTAGCGATTTCATGCAAAAGAAATAGAGTTCTTTAAGCACTTAAATTGGTGTGATTACTCCAGATTAGGGAAAGGAAGCCTGTACCTAGATTCTCTTCAGTATACTTGACAAAATGAGGGTGCCTAGAATTTAGCCAAAAACCATTTATATGCAATTTGCTCAATTCAGGTGCAACTCAATAACCATGTACCTGTTCAAAACATTCAGACTGAGCTGAAATACCACTTTGCTGAAGGATTTTACACAGATAACTGAGAAATGATTTACATGAAATTAATTGCACATAAAATATCAATTTTGTCAGATACCAATATGTACAACTGGGCCTAGACAGAATTCAATTATGGTATGCCAAACTAATATTTAAGCACCAGGTAATGAAATGAACTCAGTTCCCAATCAATATTGATGCTTCTGTCTGTAAAACAGTTACTAGTAAGACTTCCCTGAAACCCAGAAAGAATATGAAGCACTGATATTATATACTGACTCACCCTTGCTGGCAGAAAACTTCAACAACTCTGGCTGTGGTAAATATGGATGTAGCTCCACTGTGAAAAATCACAAAATATACAAAAGTTATGAGAGTTATATAAAAAACCAAGCAGCATGCATTCTCTAACACTAGAATATCAACTAATATTAATATTATCTGTCATTTTAAACTTTAGGATCTAAAGAAAATGTTAGCAACTTTATACCATACAATAATTCTGAATAGTTAGAAAAAAATAGTCAAGTTCAAATTCAAGTTACAACAACTACTCTGTCACATGTTACTGTTACTACATATTACAAGGCGATCATGAAATACAGAAATAATGCACTGTCTAATATTTACTTTTCGTACTTTATCATCGTTATCATCATCATTTCCAATTGTTTCCACTTGGAAAATAGGGCCTTCTATTTCATGTGATTACCCTACAGATTATCCTTTGAAACATTTCCCGATCATTAGTCAGAATAACTAATGCTGTTGTATTCAAGGGCTGACCATTGGTTATGATGTGTTGCACAACACTCATCAATGTGCGACATAGTATATTGATTAAGGTCATTACCTTGATTACAAGCTGGTACTATCTTAGCAGTTTCCAGGAGAGTCTTTGTCTTCTTGACTGTAAAGTTTGAAATTCCAATGGCTTTACACAGACCTTTATCAAGAAGCTGCTCCATTGCCTTTAAAATAATATTTTAAGACAGGTTTTATCAGTGAAGAGGGGGGCTTGGCAAGCCCAAGGCTACTCTTCAGAGCAATAGCCAGTGTGTTGCAGATTTGACATCTTAAGAACAATCAGGTTAAAAACTTTTTCAAAAATCGAAGTCTTAGGGATGTCAGTGAGCCAATTCAGCATTAAAATTTACAATGCCAGCAAACCTTACTTCTAGCTTTGGTTTGAGGTCCCTTTTGTGTATATAACAGTCAACATGATAAATAACAAAATCTACAAAAGAAATCTACAGCATGCATTGCCTGCAAACTCTCCCACCCCAAGGAAATTCCAAATCCCTCCTCTAGGAGAGAATATGGATATTTTCTGGACTGCATATTACTGTAAGTAGTACAATAATTATTAAGTTAACATCACAAACAAAACTTAATATCTGCACCTATAAGCATCTGGTATCCATTAAGTGCTGTTACACAGAGTTAAATCTTACCTGCCAAGTCTTCGCTATACGGTCAGGTGAATAACCAAGAGTACCCTCTGCTATGGAAGTTGGGAAAAGGACATCTTTTTTAAAAGAATTTGGAATGTGGATCTGTTGGAAAAGAAATACAGATTGCGTCTGAATTAGTATCACTTTAAAAAAATAATTATTGTTTAAACCATCTTGCACAGAGTTCTTAATAATTGAAATAAAATTTCTCGTGACTAAAGCATAAAATACCGGTATGACTAATTTATAAATATATAAATATTAGAGCATGTATGTTCATTTTTAACTACACAAAAAACCAGGAGTATGTATCTTGAGACCTCAACAGAAGGCTTCTGTTATCAAACTAGCACAGTAGCAAAGAAATAGAAAAAGTAAGGAAAATGATCACACTTAATTAAGCAAGGTGAAGAGGTAACTGAAGGTAACTCAAGGTAAAGGTGAAACTACTTAATTTGAGGCCAATAGCCCATCAGGCACACACTTCTATTTGGTTTCTGTAGCATTGCAGTTACCAAAAGTATTTCTACTCCTCCATGGATGCAATTCTGACTAGTCCATTGAAGGGTTTGCCCAGCATGACATTCGCCAGTACCCATTTATATGTGTGGGTTGAGAGAGGAACCACGGGAGGAAGTGTCTTGTCCAAGAACACAAACCCAGAGACACACACTCAAACCAGAGTGCCTCAATCCAGAGTGTAAATCATGAGCTCACTGCACCTCCCACCAAATCAGACTTACCAGATATAAATCCAGATAGCTCAACTGAAGATTTTTTAATGTTACTTGGCAAGCTGGCAAGACATCTTCAGGGTCATGGCTGTTACACCTAATTTTACAAAACAAAACAAAAAAATCTGATGCAGATATTGCTGGATTTTGTCAGTATCATTAGATGATAGGCTTAAGGGTTGGGTTATTGAATCTGCCTGATAAAAAAAAAAACAGGACTAATTGATAAAGACAGAAAAGTATGGTAACAATTCTGTTTTAAATAATGCAAGTGAATATATGAAAATCATATATTTGAAATACAGAGGAACAGGATTTGAACCCACCACCTCTGCAATACCGGTGCAGTGCTCTACCAAATGAGATATCAAGCCAACTGAGTGCTGGTCACATTGTGAGTTTGTAATATACCCGTAGATGAAAGAGCAAATGTTTGAACTGCAAGGAAACAGTTATACACAACTTAAGCAGTTGTGAAATCAAAGTCTGAAGAAAAAAAAATTAAGGCCTGAATGGGGAAGCGCTTAAGTTATGTACAACTGCGATGATCAATTGTGTCCTCAATTCTGTTTTAAGTCCAGCAGCTCACTCAGACCTCTTCTTTATTGTATCTCTTACTAGACTACAGTCTGTATTAACTCATTGCTTTCCATAACCAGCCATTTGAAACACCCCTCCAATTTACCATTCCACCTGTAAACACCCCATCCAAAAAAAGCAGGTGGGGACAATTGTCTTTCATACCCTCCCTGAAGGCTTTTTGGTTCTCTTATTGTTTTGTTACTCTTAAGAACAAATAAACCAATCAGAATGGACTAACTGAGCATATTTTTAGAGGACTTTAGTGGCTTTCTTGTCTGCAGAGGCTCTATGGTTTGGTTTTCAGGTGGGGAGGATTGACTGAGTAATGTAAGTGGATATAGATACACCATGGCTACAGCAATAAGGTTCCATTTCTGGTAATTTTTGAAGGTGAAGATACATGTAGTTCTCACATGGTGTACAAATTTAATTAATTAACAGTTTACTTTAATCAAAAAGATTATTTGACTATTATTTATAATAGCATATAATGTGCTTTAGAGGTGGAATGTTCAATAATCACCAGAGTTTTGATGTGACAAAAACATCTTCCCGCTTTACTTTTCCTTCTTTAAAAACTTCTGTAAATGTTTCACCAATTTCATCTTCATTTAAGTAGATATGTGCACAGTCGATATGTCTGTATCCATACTGTAAAGCAAGCCTGACAGCTCTGCCAACTTCACCCTTTTTAGATTTCCATGTCCTATGTCAGAAAAGAAAAACAAAACATTTTTATACATAATGAAGAGAAATAATATTTACACACAAAGAACGTTTTAATTAAAAGTAAACAACTTCATGCATTGAAAATGATTGTAGATTGATCTGAGCTGCAAAATAAGGACCCCATTCCACTCTCTAAATGATTTGATTTAGTGCCATTATTATAATATGACCTCCCTGGTATGTGTTCCCTTTTTGAGCACTACTCCTGTGACTGCCTCCTATACCAGTAAGTCACCCTTATCATATAAACCAAATCATTCCTTTGTCAGATACAATGCCTGGGGAGGGTACTCCTTGGAATGTTTGGTGGGGGTGTGCCACCCACATCTCCAAATCCAGACCCAATTTCAGACCAAAAAATGCCATTTCCCACACC
>OMLO01003975.1_pt1 | contig 12268 bp, 6 predicted proteins | sample 1674811 | NCBI WGS metagenome assembly OMLO01 (sample SAMN06265003, study PRJEB25207) | coral metagenome | isolation source: Coral host | place: Mexico:La Bocana,Puerto Morelos, Mexico | collected 2008-11-13
CAACTATTCACCTCAGTGTCGGTGAATAGTGGTGGATATTTACCTCCACTTCAGTGAATAGTTGTTAACTATTCGCTATTCGCTATTCGGGTTTTCCAGACACCCACCCTGTTTAGGACTCAAACACTCTAAAAACCCTGATTGAACCTGTCTAGGACTACACCCGCTGTTTTAGCTCCCTGTTTAGGACGAGACTCAGGTATGAGGTATGAGGTGCCATGTAAAGATTAAAATATTGGAACAGAAAGGTCTTTTTGCAAGATGTAGCAAAGTGAAAGACAGTTCCAAAGAGACAAATCTGGCAGATAATTAAATGAAAACAGGGAAGTGGGTGTGGACAGGACAACACAAATGTCAAAAATCTGATGCCTTGCAATGTTTTTTTTCTTTTTCCCACCAGTGTTTAAAACATAGAGGATATTACATAGCCACTTAGAAATGTGAAATGTCTCCATGTACATAGATATTTAAAATATTTTTAAAGACAAGAAGGGAAGTTTCCTATCTCCAAACATTTAATGCCTTATTTATTATAAACACCAATGAAAAACCATTTCAATAAGGTGTGTTATATCATGTAACCATACCAATGTTCATCTTGTCATGTGTGAAGATAAGATTCTATTTTCACCTGTGGAGATACAGTGCTTTCTCATGAGAGTTCACCCGGGAACCTCAAGGGTGCCTCAAGCATTGCCAAGTTCATTTCACACTTAGGCTGACAATGAACAGCCCAAAATTACCCACATCACTACTGCTAAATAAATCAATTTTTTGCAAGAAAAGTTCTGCTAGAAGATAAATGGCAATTTATGTCCAGCAGGGCTGTATAACCAGAAAAAATATTTCTGGGTTAATATCCACGGTTGAATATCTCTTCATAGAGTATTTAGCAGTATTTTTACTTTCCAGCCTTACGAAAAGTATACCAACAAAAACAATAAAAATGACCAAGACAAGTGCTTCGGTTTGCCTTGCACTGGATATGGCCCTATCTAGTTGTGCTTATGCAATATTTTGGTTTGATAGCATTTCAAATTTAAAACATTCTGTTCACTAACCAGGGAGCTAATAATTGGGTACAGAACAAGCCTCTTGCAGGTGAGAGGTAAGAGCTGATTCTTTTATAACAAAACCCATCTATATAATTCTCTAAATTTAAGTCACATCTTTAATTCTCAGCTACTCCATCTTTTGCTGGCACATGCCTATTGATTAATTTTTATCCTGAACTATGGTTTTACGATTAATAAAATATGGTAACTGAGGCCAAGGAAAATTATTGTGTTGACATAAGAGGTGGCATTACAGGTCTTGCAAATGGATATCAAAATAACAAGCACTTTACGTGTTTGAAGTTTTTAATTCCCGGTTTTTCAGTGAAGATTCAAGAGGGTACAAGATCATACTGCGACAAAATTTTAAAATGCCCCGATAAGAGAAAACAAAAACAAAAAGGAGGTAGAAATATACAAAGAAAACAGTAGGAAGAACATCAAGAGCAATTCCTGTCCAATTTTGGCAGTCACAAAGATGTCTCATAAGGTTCCATAAAAAGCTGTACACTTCAAGCTTAACGAGTGGCAACTATTGCCTTTCAATGGCAGCTTTTTTGTTATGCAGAACGTTCCTTGACAAAAAAGTGAGAATCACTTGGCAACATCACTCATGCATAACTAAATTCTGAAAATTTAAAGCTTTGAATAACCTTCACAGTGGCCATTGAAACAGTGAGAAATGTAAGTAAAACAAAGTTCCTTAACTTCCCCAATACAACCGGCAATGCACTGTCTAAGAAGTAAACAAAGCTACTCATTAATCTCAGTCGCTTAATAAAGAGCGCTCGATTGCTGCCAATAAATGCGAACAATGGTTGGATAGCCAGCTTATTGCTTCCAGCAATGTGACGTTTTCGTGACTAATAACCCATTCGAGTGCCATATGTTGCAAATTTTCACCTCGCGGGAGATGCGTTCTGAATGAAGATGTTTGCCGAAGCAATTACACAGAATTACAGGATGCGCATCAACGCCGAGCTTACTGGATAAAGAAAGTATATCAATATTATATATCACGCCAACGGTAAATCAACTTAATAAAATCAAGAACGGCTGCCAAACGGCGACCAAAAAATGATTATATCCACAATACTGAGTATATTAGAGGCGTAGCAAAACTTGAAAATTCGAAAATAACTTGTTCGAGTTGGTCACGGATGGGCGACCATCTGCCACGGTCCCAGCTTCCAAAAATATTTTGATCAGAAGTCTGGAACAGTTGGCTAAAATCGGTACCCAAGCTGCGAATAATTAATCCATATTCATTGAGTGGAAATAGCTATTTATTGCAAATATTTTACAGAATGCAAATGGTCTACTCTTGCTAAGATGTGATCCTTAAACCTTTGCTAAACAAGCTTCTCGGCTCGTTATCAGTGCTGCAAGAAATTTAGATGCTACTGTACAATCACATATACCAAAGAAATCAGATTTCGGCAATTAGCAAAGCGGTGACTTCTCGAACTCACCGCAAAAATCTACACAAGGCTTCAGTACACGAACATTTAATAATAACCCATTTTTTTTTGTTTTGAATGCTGCCATCGATCGCTAAACTCATGCCATGCCAGATAATACAAAATTTGTGCTCATGTCAAACTAGTTCTACAAACTTCATTTCAAAAAATATCGATTTATATATATATATACCAGAGATAAACTGTTTTGCTTTTCCTAGGGCGGTTTCTATAGTCCATGCACGAAGAGATGAATATTGTGTAGTTTACATACATCAAACCATTCGATTCCACCAAGGAAACTTTTCCTTTCAATGTTACGCTGGATTCTTTGCTTTAGAAACGCAACCATTAAAGAACGCCAGATCACAGTTGCTGGAATTTCTTGTATTTTTCATCCCAACTTTCAGCTTTTTGTTGTTTGATCGTGCTCCGCAAAGGTTTTGACATTGGCTTGGGCGCAGGCACATGTGCTGGAGCAGGGGCTGACGATGGGGCTGTCGCAGGAGCCGGAGTTGGTTCTGGAGCGGGTTCTGGCGGATGATTGTCTGTACCGTTCTGAGCTGGCGTAGGTTCAGGCGCTGGTCCGTCTTCTTCGTTCTTCAGGACCTCATTAAGTTGTTTAACTTCCTCGGGTGTTGTTGCTTCGTTCGCCAATTCGGCGTCACCACCAGCGACGACTTCGTTCTTAACCTCCTCGGTGGTGTGCTCGCTCGAATCGATTGTGGGCGGCGGTGTCGTTTCCAATGCGTTTGACTCTTGCATTTCGGGAACAGATTCATCGACCGCAACAGCTGGTTCAGTAGCCTCGGGTTCGCTTGGTGCTTGCTTGGGTTGATAAACAGTCATAAGATTACACATATCAGCAGTTATGGGCCGCCCTTCTTGTTTCAAATAAGCCTCGGTGATGTGGTCGATCACGAGCATAGTTACCTCCTTGTCGTTCATTTTGATCCTTTTTACAACATCGCTATGCGACATTTTCTCCACGTTCACACCATTCACCTCGACTACTTTATCGCCGACCCGAAGGCCAGCTTTCTGGGCCTCGGAGCCTTCGTCAACGGCACTTATAGTTTGCCCTGCTTGAACGTTTCGTTCGCCATGAAGGTTGAAACCGTAGCCTCCTGGGCCACGCTTCATTACGACCTGTCTTGGAGCGGACACGGTGTCAGCGTCAAATTCCGAAGTCATCTTATGCGCTGAGTCTTCAGGAATAAGTTATAAACGAATATAACGCTTACAGATGAATAAACTATATCGAAAACCGGTGATAAAGTGTTCCGTCTTCCCGTGTTGCGAGTTGCTAACTCAAGCAATTCAGGTAATATAATGCGAGGGAATAAATTACAGCCTTCATTCCATATATGGTGTCCCCCACCCAAGTCAGAACCTTCCACATCTTCCGGTCGAATGCTCAGGAAATTTTATTTTTTGGACCGAAAATGAGAAAAATCTTCATCTTACATTTATTAAAAACTCCTTAGTGAAAAATATACGAGGAAAATCACAAATGTATAAATTCGAACCTCTGTGAATTATTCCACCACGAAATATTATTACGAATACAAAGGATGCCGCAATATAATTTCATTTATTGTTAGGATGCAAGCGAGAAAAAAAAACACTAGAAGTTATTCTTAGAAATTGATATATTTATTTATCAGTTCGAGAGCGTCCTTTGAAACCCTGGCAACAATTAATTTGTTAATGAACGGCGGGTGACAAACGCGAAAGGCCCAGAATGGACTCCCTTTGTTATCAACCAGTGAAGAAATTCCACTTCAATGAGTCACTGAAAAAAATGAGTCTTTTTCATTAGTTCAAGGTCGCCCAGATTTTAATATGGACTGGAAGTCTTTGGAAATCAAGGTAAATACTTAAACCCACGCAAAACACCCACGCGGCGCCCACGCACAGTTTGGAAAACTGGGCTCGAACGTTGGAGCCCGCGACTAGTCAGCCGTCGAAACAACAACATGGCGGAGTTTTATAGCAGCGGAAAGGAATTTGGTAGTACTAGTTATGACTCCCAAGCCAAAGTGAGCTTCAAAGCGTTCGAAATAGCACCAGTTATTGAAAGGATAGTGACTACTTCTGCAGACAGGCCAAAAACCGTACGTTGAGTTGTTATAATTTTCGCTCAAGCTCCTTAATTTATGCTTGTAGATTTTTACTAAAACAATTAAATTATTTGCTCTCAATTTCTATGTGTGATAGCAATCTTGAGCTCATAACCAGATTTGTTTAATAGAAACATGAGTGGAAGTTTGGAAGTTTGGTCTGAGCATGAGATTTATGCTGTGACTCCCCAGCTTTTACAATTTCATGAGTGTTTCTACTAAAAAAACTAGATTATGAGCTTGGATAGTTAAGGGTGTTTTGATCACCAAATGGTGACTTGGGCTGCCCCCTTGTCAACTATTACACATAGAAATCAAGAGCAAATAATCTAATTGTGTAAAACAGAATAGATAGTGAGTACGGTAGCCAATCTGAGAATGGCATTCACAATATATCTCTAGTAGATTTATACTAATACCTGATGGAAGCACAGAGAACATTTTCCTAAAGAAAATAATGCACGCTTAAGGTCTAAGGAAAACAGCTAGTGGATATGTTACAGGTCAAAATTAAATTCAGGTCAAAATTATTTTAACCTGGTTTGATTCTCAATTTCCTTTGTCTTTTAACCCTAATTATTCATAAATATCAATGAATACGTAGGGTTAAGAGACAATTAAAGGAATTTAATTTTGACTTGAATTTAATTTTGAACTATAACAGATATGTGAACGGAACAGGAGTGTGTTCATCAATTCTCTAGACCTCAATACATTTCAATACAAAGTCTTTGCAATACAATTGCTATTTCCATTAACCTTCCTTGGTGTGGGTATAGTGATTTTCTAGAACTGAACAGTGTTATCAACTTCAATGTCTTGGAAAGTTGGAATCGCTAATAACAATAACATTATTGATTTTAGGTGGAATGCATTGACTGTGCTGCACAGAATTTATATGTTGGGACATCAGATTGGTGAGTGTTTTATTTCCAGCATATAGAATGGTTTTAATTTGAGTGTGCATGTGAGAACTGGATATCTCCCTAGCAGTAACAAAAACAGCAACAACAATTTCATTGCAATAATAAAAAATTAATTTGGCCAAATTGTTGTTCTTGTTTTTTGTTACGGCTGTTTTTATTTATTTACAGGTTCTACAAGATTATACTGAAGAAGCTCTTACATGTACATAATTTTTTTTCATTTTTGTACAGTTTTGTTCTTAATTATGTGATTGATGAAGGTGTTTCACCACTGGGGAAGACAACATTTCAGTCAAGACTTCAAGCTTGTAAACATCTTGGAATGGTTTGTTGATTACAGTTTTTGTTGTTGAACAAAGGCACTGTTCTTCTAAAATTTGCAAGTGTTGTCTGATAACATTTTGTAGAGATAAGATACAGTAAAACTTTATTGAACACTCCCCTGAGCGGCTTTTCCATGATGCATTCCATGTTTTTGATAATGTGGAAGACAAACTGTATTCTTTTAATACCTGTGCTTTTCATCTTCAAACGTGGCCCACTCCATTCATCAACAACAACAATATATGGGTTGCTGGTGGGTGGAATGGCGCAGTGGCGATCGTGCTCGCCTCCCAGGAATGTGGCCCGGGTTCAATTCCCGGACTCGGTGTCATAAGTGGGTTGAGTTTGTTGTTGGTTCTCGTCCTTGCACCAAGGGTTTTTCTCCAGGTTCTCCGGTTTTCCTCTCTCCACAAAACCAACATTTCTAAATTCCAATTTGATCGGGAATTCGAGGGCCACGGGTTTTGTCAGTCGTATGACTGTTATGTGTAACCCCTCGTAAAAACCAAGGTGATTTATTTTTTTATTTTATTTAAGGGAGGTGAGCTTATTTCAAATTTTAGGAGGGGTGCTTGTTTGAGGGAGGCACTAATTTGATGATTCATGGTATGTCAATATATAACTAGCAAAATCTTGCTTGTCACATTCTAGAATCGTACATGTGCTGTTATGTTGTACAATTATGTATCTCAATTTAAAATGCATGTTCAATTACTGCTTAATACAAAAGCACTCCACATCCAATGCTGTATAATAACATGTACTTCTGTTTCAGAAAAAGCCAGTACAGCAGGTATTGACGGCCCCAGCCATAAACAGACTTCTTGTCCTTTGTGATGGTAAGCTTCAACTTGTAATTTATTGTTTTATGTGGCTCAGCAATAGGTCTTTGATTTGTTTGCTGTTGAAACTTGAGAAAAGTCCTGTTAAAAGTGCTTTTCAAGTTAGATTTAAAATATATTTTTTTTAGTTTGTTTTTCATCAATATGTATAATAAATAGGAACCAGAGTCAATAACAGTCAAATCTCTCCACAACAGCACCTTGGGGATGGAGGAAAGTGCTGTTGTAGAGAGATGGCTGTCATAGTGTGGTAGGAGTGTAATATGACACCTGGGGTGCAACAGTTTATTGTAGGATATAAGTATGAAGCACAATCAATAAAATAAAACAGAAACCAAACTGAAATAAAGACCCATAATCTGCAGTAACGCTCAAGTATCATGTGGGATTTGTATTATGCTGTTAATCAGTCATTGCTTCACTGGCTGTTGTCAAGAGGTATCTTGGCAGTTGGGATGCGTTTTACTGGCCATTGCTGTTGTGGAAAGGTGGCCATTGAAGAGAGGTTAAAATAGTAGCAAATATATGGAGAAAAAAAGTATGGCCATGGTAGAGACATAGCCATTAGTAGAGGTTCAACTGTGTTAATGACACTGATTCTTTTTTTTTTACCTAAGATATTTACCATCTCAAGTATCAACTAATAGAAATCGTGAGCTCACAGTTGCTTGGAGCCTTAAAATGTGGGCACTTGATGTTACTGCTTACAAAAGTTAACAGTGTAGTGGTTTGCGGGCCATGTTGGTCATGAACTAGTGTCAGCTCAATATGATGTAGATGAGACTAAAAGATAATAGATAATAAGTCTACAGATAAAAAGTTGTCAAATAGATAATAATAGAAAATAAGTCTTAATGTATAATAGGTTTTCTTGCCCTTTCCATTTCTCTTCATAGAATGTGTCTGCTTAATAACAATAATAATACTAATACTACTACTACTAATAATAATAATGATAATAATAATAATAATAATAATAAATACTTAATAAGTGTCAATGTTTTCTAGCGCTCTCTCACTAATTGGGAACACTTTCCAAGCTAGAATTGGAATTTGGAAATGTTGGTTTTTAAGGAGAGGAGAAACCGGAGTACCTGGAGAAAAACCTCTCGAAGCAGAGAAGAGAACCAACAACAAACTGAACCCACATATGATGCCGTGTCCAGGAATTGGACCCAGGACACATTGGTGGGAGGCGAGTGCTCTCACCACTGCGCCATCCCTGCTCCCCTTTGTTTGTATTATATTGTAATGGAAAAAATAAAAATAATAAAACAAAGATATAATAAAGAAGCAATTACCTGAAGTATGTAGTAACTGAACACCTTATCACACCACAAGTTCTTCCACTGACCACTTTTTGCTATTGTATTTATTAAGGTGGCATTCTGATGTTTTCCATGTTTGGTTTAGAGGTGAGTTGGCCTCTTGCAATTTAACTTGTGCATTATTGTTGACAATATTTATCTGATAATATGTGACATGCAATTATATGCAACTGGCATTGGATGGCATCTTCAGGATTGTTCACCATTTACCTATTTCATAACTGAAGCAAATTATCCGTACCCACCCTGTTCCAAGAGGCATGGTGGCCTCATGGTTCGAGCCCTAGCTGGGGACATTGCATTGTGTCCGTGGGAAAAACACTTTACTCTCACAGTGCCTCTCTCCACCCAGGTGTATAAATGGGTACCAGTGAATTTAATGCTGTTGGTAACCCTGCAATGGACTAGCCATCCTATCCAGGGGGGGTGGGTGAGTAGAAATACTCCTAGTGTCTTTATGCTACAGAAACCATGATAAGCTCTGGCCTGGTGAGCCACTTGGCTGGCATGCAGACTTTTACCTACCCTGTCCCAAGGGAGGGATATTGGCAATTCCAAGAAATAGCAGGGTTTGAAAATCTGTTTTATAATGACAAGGACAAACTCAAGCTAATCTTGAATTTTTAGAGAGTCAGGGGCTTCAAAGTAAAAGAAAGCCACTCCTTGGAAGGGGTGGCCAGGAGATTTTATGACAGAAATGATGCATTTCCACTCAATTCACAATCCTGTCAAATTATTTGTAATTAATTCTAGAATTTACGGATCAGTTGTCCATATAATCTGTAGTTCCAGAAAATTTCCATACTCCACCACAGAAGAAACTTTTTTCTAAGCAGCCCTTCCCCTCCCATTACGCATTACAAAACCCTCTAGAAATCCTAGTTAAGCTTACATACATTTTTTTAAAATTAATTTTTTTGGCCTTACAGAACCCTTCCCCCCCCCCCAGGAAATTCTAATCCCTTCTGTTTGGGGCCCAGAGTATGGATACTTACTGGAAATACACAATGAAAAAAATTATGTCAATGTATTCTATGTATAAATTTATTTTAGAAAGGTATGATTTGAATTAGATGAAATATTGATAGAAATTTACTCATTTCAGGCCGATAATAATGCTGAGTTTCTATAGTTATCATTTGTAGCCTACCCACTTTATTGTGAACACTAGCTGAGGTAGATTTATATTTTGCTGGGCTGGTACCCTTTTCATTTGATCTTTATTCTAACAGGCAATTTAAGGGGTTTTAATATCAGACACTTTTCTTGTACATTTTGTTGCAGTTTCTGGCCACAGGATTTAAAGACAGATTTAAAGGGGTATGTCTGGCAAGATGTTTCCAATGATTCACATGTCATTGACATACTGTAGGTGTTTTACTGTTAAAAGTAACTGTCAGTAGAATGTGTTAATTTGTTTATAAATTAACATTTTATTGATTTCTGCAGAGCAGTTTTTAATTGAGTGCCAAAAGTGATGCTCGGCAATTTCTTTTGTTTTGGTTTTACTATGGTTTTACAGTTGTTGGTCAGTGTAATAGGTAAGTAATTAGTTTGGTTTTGGTTTCATGACACTCAATTGAAAACCAATCTACTCAGAGACTGTTTAACAGGCAACAACATATTACACTATTCAGAGGTTCCATTAAGTATACAGTGAAACATGATTAATTTCAGAGTAAGAATTGTTCGAGATTGACTTGTCAATCAATGCCGAGAGCTAACTGGGAGCAAATGGAGAAGACGGAGTGTCCAAACCGTCATGGCTATGATTTCCTTTGATTAAACTTGATGAATCATTTAATGTTTGAGAAGTTGGTCATTTTTTGAACTGTTTTTCAGGTTACAGCCATGTGTAGAAATGATAATCCAAATATATTTGATCCTTTTGCTGTTGAGGTTTGTCCACAATATTGCATTTCTTTTAACTGCTGAATAAAAATTAACTTAAGCTGACTCAAAACAATTTCCAGTACTTATAACCACTCTATATTGATTGATGCCAAACTCATGGTATCACAAATCTGCCCAATCATTGCTGAGTATGCTGTGGTCAATTTTGTGGAACAATAGGTTACCATAGCAACAATATGACCTCCTCAAACACCCTTAATGTTAGCTTTAAACTCTTATAACTCGAAATTGAACTCGGTGACCACCATTGTGGCTCTGAATTGAACCCACTGTGTATAATTTTTTTGGACTTCATAAAAACTTGCATCTTATCATGGTTATCACAATTTGATAATAAAAAGTGGTGGTCACCAAGCTCGTTTTTGAGTTATAAGAACTTAAAACTAAAATTAAGGGTGTTTTTGGCAGATCATATTGTTACTAAGGTAACCTGTTATATATAAAAAAAGATGACTGCGACTTGTTTACCAATAATTGGGCATTTCAATGAGTGATACTATTATTGTAGCATGACTTGTTAAACAGTGGTAGTATTTATCCTTCAAAAAGTAGCTGTTAGAAACGTGCTGGAAACTGGTGCCATCTCTTTAAGTAGGCATTTCTTTTTTATTGTTTAAAAAATTACTAAATTTGGCATTTATTTTTAAGTTAAAGTTATTTATTACTCTCTTATAAGTCAGTACAAGCAAGAGCTTGTCTTGAAATTTACATAATAGTTAACAGGCAAGCGGTTGACTGAGGTTTTCAGAATACTATGGTTAAATTTTAATGATTAAATGAATTGTATGCAGAATTGTAACTGTTCACAATGGCATTTGTAGGTTTGCATTGCACTTTCTAAGAAGAAAGCTATTTACATCCTCTCGGTAACTGAAGACAAGATAATTCCATTAAAAGAAATCCCACTGTCAGATCCTCCACTACACATGGTAAGGATTGGCGTTTGAGCTTCAGTGTTTACTTTATATAACTACAATTATGTTATTAAGTTCTGTATCGGCGAATATTGTTCTGATCAGTCCATCTAAGAGGTCCATATTGCAAAATTCAGACCACTAAGAAAACCAATCAGAATTCTCCTTTTCACCACAGACCAGTTCAACCTTAAAATACTATTTTTGTTAATGTGCACTGACTAGAAAAAGGCTTTCTTTTGGTGTTCTTTTGGTGTTGTGTTAAAAAGTGTTTTTTTCATCTAGGCAGTTGACGGAGGGGCTGTGTGTGTGGCCTTAGCAAATCAGTATCGTTACTGCATGGTGAATATCTTGTCTGGCAAGGTACTGTAACTGCATTCAAATTATATTTAGTAAGAGTAGTTTTCAATTGAGTGTTATTACCCACAATCAAACTTGCAGTATCACTTTGGCCAATCACAAAGGGACAATCCAGTGACCTCATCAAAACTCAGAGCTAAGACATGAGGCCTATGTGAAGTATGGAAAAACATGGGCATATGTGCATGTACCATATTGCTGTTACGCTTATCAGACAAGAAGGTGGTGCAAGTTTTAAAGCCAATTATTTAGTATGGTAAATTGAAAACTTAGCAAAACGCAAACGAATTTCAACTCTTGATAAGCGAAAACCACTCTGACTATTTTAAGGTAATAACTAACTTCTGTTAAATGTTCATTTGTTATTTTGTATTTCAAACGGATTGTCTGTAGTAAACACAGATCTATATGATTAATGTTCTCTGTTCTGATGAAATTGTTGAATCTGGATTATCTGGACCTTTTCCACATCGTTATCATCATTGAGACTTTCTCCTTTCGTGACAATTTTTTCACCAATATTAAAACAGCTAAACGAATACTATTCCGATGTCTTTTCATTACCACTGGTCAAATTGACCATTTGCATGTTGCATATAACTTGGAGAGAAGATCTGAATAGTGAGAATTTATTATTCAACAACATTGTGCCAAAGAAATCTTAAAGCCTATGGGTTTTTTTTAACAGGTTCAAGAGTTATTTCATTATGAGGCTGAAGTAACAAAGGGATTTGTAATGGGTGTTGGAATGGTAAGTGTATTATTCCAGCCGGATTGGTGATGACTTCTCTCTTGTTTTTACATAATTAACATGTCTTGATAAGTCAATGCATTACATATTTCATGGAAAAAGAATGCGATGGACTTACAGCTGTCTTAGAGCCATCATATTATTCACAAGTTGTCTGAAGTGTCTATAATAGACCTTTTTGGCTTGGGCGGTTTGTTGCCCCATTATGGACCATGTGATGATTCTCTTGAGAATTCTTGCTTTCAAATTTTCAAATAGTCGCGTGTGTATG
>OMLO01003976.1_pt1 | contig 12268 bp, 5 predicted proteins | sample 1674811 | NCBI WGS metagenome assembly OMLO01 (sample SAMN06265003, study PRJEB25207) | coral metagenome | isolation source: Coral host | place: Mexico:La Bocana,Puerto Morelos, Mexico | collected 2008-11-13
TCGGAAGACTCTGCTAGTGAAGATCCGATCAACATAGCAAAAGGACGTGGAGCAGATTTAAAAGAGCCTGAGAAGGCCGAGATTGCAAGAACGAGAAAAGTCCAAAGAAATCAGGCAGGCGGAAAGAAAACTGTTCGCGTACAAAAGGATCACCCTTAAACTCCAAATTCGGGATTTCTTTTTATAAGAAACATAAGTTCTCCCTATAATAATAGTAGTTCTTGTTAGGAGAAACAAATTAAATAAAGTTCTTTAAATAAGAAGAAGGTTCTTATTTCAAGAATATAATTCTGCTATATTCTTCCTAAAAGGAAATATATTCTTCACACCAGAAGTTTCACCCTTCCCTTTGCTTCCTTTCATTTTGGCGCATGTTGCCAGAGAGCAGTTATTCTTCTCGTAAGATGCAACACACACAATTTCTTTTCATAAGCACCATTTGTTCTCCTGAGAGGAATAGTCTTTCTCGTTAGGAAAAATGAATAAAATACAATTCTTCAAATAAGAAGGCACTCTTTTTTGAAGAATAATTATGTAATTCTACTATAATATTTGAAGTAAATAATTGTTCTTCAAAATAGATGTTTTTGCAACTTTAAATCTCTTACCATTACTCAGAGTAATCATTGGGAAGGGGTTCATTTCTGTTTGGAGTATCTTTACAGAGTAATAGGGATTTTTTTCACAAGATGCAAACACCCACAAGTTCTTTTTATAAGAATAATCAGTTCTCCTAAGAAGAATTGTAATTCTTGTTACAAAGACAACAGTTCCATATTGAAGTAAATATATGTCTGCCACCAGATTTGTGCATGACCTTAGTTTCCTTATGCAGCTTTCACTCGGTCATTTTGTACAGTTGTGATTAGGAATTCTTCTCATAATGTGCAAACATCACACACTTTTGAAGAGAATACATTTGTCGTTCAAGAAAACACTGATTGAGGTACTATTTACTAAGGAAACAGTTGATGAACCTGAGTGCATTTTATAACCACTCGGGAATTTTTAACAACATGAGAGAAGTGCATTGGGGAAACATAAGACGCAGCCAAGAGTTTCTCGTACTTGACTGCACCTCCTGAATTCCCAAGTGCTTATAACTCAACAATGTACAAGGAGCAAGTTGACTATTTTCTTTAGAAAATGCTTAAGAAATTTACGCATGCTTAAACTCGTGACTAAAGCTGCGTGCATTATAACTCCATAAAGCATGTACGTTACATAGGCCGTGTGTTTTATGGAGATATAATGAACTCGACTGGCCAGTCAGGGGGCGCATAATTCCCTGAACATTTTATAATGGCATTTAGAACATACTGCCCCCAACTGACAATCCAAGGCTTGGTATTCAAGGTGGACTCTTAACAGATTTACTATCATAAGAAGCGGGTATCTCTGGGAATGAGGAGAGAGGTATTGGAATGGTACTTTACAAACCACTTAATAAAGGTACCAAAGGGATAAGCAATTAGGCTTTATTTAGTGGACTCTTAAGAATAAATACGTAACCGACATGTTTTGGCAATATTAGAACTAAAATACAAATCATCGAAGGCACCACAACAATCTTTAATGTCTTAACAGTAACTTTGAACTAAAAAGTAAGTTCAACATAAATCTTGAGCTCATGTCTTACACCAAGGTCATGCCCTAGCAATCTCATCTTGAAATTAGCACCTCTTGCAAGTTGAAATTTTACCCTTGTAATGGTGTTTATTGATCTGTGCCTTATTTGTTGGGCCCAGCAATAAATCTTTGATGTGAAAAAAAAACAATAATTTCTTAACCCATACATAGTGAGCCCAACCATGGTCCTCTGATTCATAAGAAGAACATTAATGACAAACGATATGATAAATTAGCAACTTTAAAAACAGTTTTCATCAGAGTGTCAAACTTGACTTGGTTTTCTTTTAGAACACTATGATTGGTTTCAAAATTTGTTTCTATTCAACCAATTGCAATGATTGAATGCAAACCTCCCATTGCATCTTGATGACACACTTTTTCCAAAGCTTGGCACCCACTACTTGTATTTGTTTGTCATTCATGGGTTAGTATTGTTGTTTATGCTCTTAAGCGGTTTTCAACTGAGTGTGTTGAAACCAAAACCAAAGTAATCACTGTAGCCAATCACAAAGGACACATACCACACCACAAACCAATCAAACCTAGAAGTAATTACATGTAGCTGCTGAAAAGTGCAGGAAAATAGATGAGAGTGAGTCACAATAACTATTGGTTTTGGTTTTACTGATTGGATGAAAAAGTGAAGCACGTTTCTGAAGCCAATTGACTACTTTTTGACACCCAAATGAAAACTGTTCTATAATTGCCCATGATCTACTGCTTTGGTTTTGGCTCTACAAAAGTTAAAATGACAACTACTCGAAAATGAAGAACCCCTGATCACACTACCAACTTTAGTTATCTACAAGGGCATTGGGATCTTCCCTTGGACAAATATACATGCATCCATCATGCTTGTATATATGCATAACTGAGGGAATTACAAGATCTTTAATTTCAATAATAAACAGACCACTTGGCATCTCTTCTTCTTTGATTTCATATGCATGAAGGCTACTAGCAAATTCAACTGTTTCATAAAGTTTGAGTCCAAAAAACACATATGTTTCACACACCCAGATGTTCATTAAAGATGCAAACACAGGTAGGGAGTGTCCCATCTCAGCTAACAGAATGGTGTTTAGATGTGCTTTGTAGCAAGTACCATGAATTGTGACAGACCCTACTTGGAAAATTATAGCTTCAGAGAGCTCTCCAAAGGTAGGATAGAAACGTTCTATATATCTTGCTACATCATCTCTGTCTCTGTCTTCAAGCACTCTTAAAGAAGTGGTTCCACGTCCAACAGTGAAATCTCCGCGAAATAGAGGGTGATCAGATGCATCATCATCTGCCAGTGGTATAGAGTCTGCACGAACGCCACTTTGATGTCTTTCTGACAGTGTCTTAGGTAAATTTTTGAAATTTTTTGTTACTTTTGGGATTTTTTTGAATGTCTGATGCTTTGCTTCAAACCTCATTGCCCATGCTCGTACAGTTGGGCCAAATTTTAAAATTTGGGTTGGCAAGTGGACAAGATAATGTTGTTTAGGTGTGATGTTTTGCTTGAAAACACCTTTGAACAGTTGAAGATGTTCTTTGATGAGTAGTCGCAAGTAGCCCAGTATGTTGACTGTTATCTTTTTGTTCAGGCAAATCGCAGTTATTTCTAACATTGTTGTGAACACTTTCCATACATCTGAGCAGTGGTAGGCATAGGGTTCCCCAAAGAATGGAAACACACGGCTTAGAAGCCATATTTGAGCAGCAGTTTGTCCTAGATTTTTGGCAGGTTCCTGTAGCTCCTCCTGAGAAATGACAACTGGTTTATCTTTCAGCTCAGGGTACCCATAATTAAAATTCACAATAAAAGCATTTAGATCCTCAAGAGAAAAAATGTTATTCTCCAAAAAATGAATTAGGACAAAGTACAAAGTCCTCTGTAATCCTCCTTCCAAAACAATATGCGTCACATCCTGTGGTAGTTGTTCTGTGACATCAAAGTACGGAGCATTGAGGAGAATGCTCTTTTTGTTGACACCATATTCTTTACAAAAATGATTCCGTAGCCCTTCATTTTCTTCTAATTGCTGGAGATGGTATTCATGGAGTTCTTTGGAGCGCAACATGAAATCCTCTCAGTCTACAAATTTTGTCTGCATGTCATCAAAATCAGCCATGCAATGACGACATCTTCGTCTGGCCCCTCCAACTCCTTCTTTGTATCCCCCTAGGAGATTGCTCGCTGGGGTATCAGCAATTACTGCAAGACGTGCACCTCTGAGGCGTACAATGCCATTTGGAATATGGAAGTCATATCCCATGTCACTGCCAAGAGTGATTAGTTCTTCAACAAATGGTTTCAAAATCTCATCAACGCCATACTTTTTTAAATACCGATACTCTACAATTGCCAGCAGGTTTATTGACTTCAATTTCGATCTATATTCTGGATGGATATTTGCCAACTGGAAGTAAAACAACGAAAGTTTGTGTTTCCTTTTTGTTTGCTCATTAGTAATTTCAAGATCATCGTAATATAAGATTATCTTTAAACTTTGATGATCACAATTGAACAATTCATGCTGTTGCACAACAGTTCCGTCAGCAAAATCAGTCAGCAGGGAAGAATGAGGTTCTGATACACAAGGTTCAGCAACCATATCAAGAATCTTGTGATTATTGAGCAGAACCTACAGGGAAGCAATAAGTGACACATAATAGAACCTTTCAGAGCACTGTATGATTCGATATTTTCCATTTGTCAATCGCTTCCATTGCCGTCTTGTCCCCAACTTTATCTCTTTTGGTGAGAGATTTGGGAAACAGGTTTCCCAGTCACCATAGTCACTCAGTGCACAAGAGCCATGCTGCCATGAAGAAGGTGAGAATACATCATCAAGTTCTGCAATGCTGTCTGAGTCAATGCCATGCTTTTGCAGGATTTTACAAACCTGTCTTTTGGCCTGCACAGCTGTTGATTTCAACAGTGATATTGTAACTTCTCTGATTCTATCCATTGCTCTTGTACTTATCAATGCCTCTTCTTTTATCTTCAAACAAAACCGGTTTAGAATGTCCAAGGTTGTGATTGGGCTACTTTCATATTCCTCTTCTGAATCACACCATGTAGTATTGCTTTCTATAGAAGTTATTTTTTCATCCACCATGATATAATCCTCATCCTCATATATATTGTCCATAGCCATGCCTCCAGCTAGTGTATTACGGAGCAAAGAAACAAATACATGCATCATGGTTAAATTCTATTAACAGATCGCTTGATCATTAAACACCATGTCAGTGTAAATTAAATTTGAACTTATTTAACCGTACAGGCTGTGAATTGGATATGACCAGTGGGGTATGACTGGATGTACAGAAAAAAATAATAATCCGATCAGAAGATGACAACTGCCAGTATATTTCCTTGAATGATAACCCTTGAAAGAAGCTGATTATTTGAGGGAACTGATATAAATCTAGGAGCCAAGGGTCGACAAATACATGAACATAGAAAAACCAATATATATATATATATATAAATAGCTTTAATGAAACCTGTGCTGTTGTGTTGTAACAATCACATTTAAGTTGTTTGAATGAAAGTAATAAAAATTGTTACCAAAAATTAACATTACATCAGATAATAAACACATCCACCTCTCCCCACCCCCAAGGGGAATGTTAACCCGCAATTCGTGATACCCGTGATGTGAATGAAAAATAAAATAAAATACGTTACCTGTGTCAGAAACATGGCATTCCGAATCATGATTGCTTACATGTATGTCCTGATGTCTGTCAAAAACAGCTTCATAGGTGCTATTCAAAAGTGTACGATGGCGATTGCGAACGTGTTTCACGAAAGAATTCGCGGAGGTGTATTCCGTTTTAGACGAACAGTCGGGCAGCCCACAGTTTTGACTAAAGTCGTTGTCATCGCGATGTATGGTGTTCAAATGAGTGAGCAACTCACTTAAAATTACACAGAAAAGCGCACAACTCATACACCTCCAGCGCAGAGCCATCGATATCACCTGACTTTTCACGTGTAAGGGAGACTGGCCAACACTTGACCCAGGACTCCTCAACGCAAATTTCTCACGCTCACGGGAAATTCTCACGGGTGCTTGACCTCCTTGATATTGGCCTTGTCTTTTTGTATTTTAAACACAATGAGTGCAGAAGAATTGATCCCCAAGGACTTTAAGGTCACAATACCAGAACATACAGCTGATCTTGGAAGATGGATGCGGCAAAACGGCTGCAGCGAGGCCGCTATCGAAATTATCGTTGGTGAGTAAATAGCGCCGCGAGCGTGCCAAATATTTGTTGCTTTTGCAAGATGTTTTAAGCCAGTGCTAGTTACGCTTCAAGCTCTATAGTTATATATTTCTAATAGAGATATATTTCCGTAAATACTCCAGTTTAAAACTTGCTCATTAAATATACTACACATTCTTTGCAATTTGTAGGTTCTTCTGCGAGGTTTAATTTCGCGCCTAAATAATTCGCATAAATTATGACGTAGTACCTGTTTTGGCGCGAAATCATTAACCCACGGGGGCGTATACCTTTTTCTTCCAGGTTCCTTCATGAAGAAGTACTATTTTAGCTACATTTTTTAAGAACGAAAAAGAACCACATGCATAATATCGAAGTATTTGGAAACTGAACCTAGGCCATCTTGCTTGTTCATCGCAAATACGTCTCTTACGCGCTGTGCGTACCATGGCCAGATATACACGTATAAATATGGCATGGGTGAATATAAATTCCTACATGTACAGAGTTGCCCCAGCATATAAATAAAAGCTAACCCCAAGAAGAAGGAGTTAAACCAACCACAAACAGAACTGTGTTAAATGTGGGCAAGTAAAATAAACCATACAGAAAGATAATCTTATAATAATTCAGTAATTAATTTATTAATGTAAGCTTAAGCTTATGATTATTAATTAATATATATTACTTGTAGAAAATCAAGTTGGTGGTAAAGACTTCAGAACACTAACAGACCGAGATCTCAAAGATCTGATTCCTGTGTTTAAACTGCGTAAACATTTAAGAGACTGGATTCAATCCTTTGTAAGTAATGGCATAACTTTCATTGTTTTCTGTGCAGACCAATTTTACCTTATATTAAGTACATGCCAATTACCATTTTCTTTTCTTTTTAAAGGTTTCTGGGGAAGGAAAACTGATACCATGGACAGAAAACAATGACCTTAGCTACGCAAGTGATAAGGACTCATCTCTTGATGATTTGCTCAACCCAAGAGCTGATGATGAATCAACAACACATGTGGAAGATTCATTCAGTGGTAGCATTTGTGACAATGAGCTTCAGGTATTAAGATACTTATTGGGTGGAGTATATACAATCCTGGCCAAAAGTCCTTGGGACACTTGACAAAATGACAACTGATGACACATTATTACAATACGAACTCTAGCTATCTTCTCAACTGGGACAACTTATCCGTTAGAAGAACAAAGCAAAAGGCAAATTTAATGTACAAATGCGTTAATAAGCTCGCCCCAAATTATCTTTGTAACATGTTCACTCCGAGAACTTTGTAGTTTGATCTTCGTGACGCAAGTCAAAAATTGTACTTGCCAAAACCGAGAACTGACTACCTGAAGCATAGTTTCAGTTATAGCGAAGCTTCTCTTTGGAACGATGTTCCTGAGGATATCCGCACTACAACATCTCTACGCAACTTCAAGAGAAAAATTGATAAATGGCTCTCGGTATCGGACTCCCACACGGCAAATATGTAAACCAGTAAATAGAAAATTATACTTAAGATGAATTTCTTCATTTTCTATTGTTATACTGATATTTTTACCGTGTTTTAAATAAAGATTTCATTCATTCAAATCTTCGACTAGCAGACTGTTTGTAGATTCAACAACAACGACTGATAACAACGGCAAGGGCAAGCGCTCCCTCGTGTCTCTATTGAACTTTGTGTTAAATAAAACCTCGAGGTAAAATTGTTAATCGGGTTGAAAATTATTAGCAATGTTAATAAGTACTACTCAAAATATTGCTTGTGTTCTGAAATTGTTACGCGTTTGTCTTTTTTTTTCCAAATTCTTCCATTTGCAGCCCCATAGCCACCTACCTCATAGAAATTTTTCTGTTCTTTATTTAAAATACAGCATTGTGATACATAATTTGTCTTCATAACGTATCAAACCGACTTTCCTAAATGATAAGTACGAATAAAAAATGTTCCTGTGGTAAACCACACAAACACGACATTTTCGCTTCTTGCGGCGTGCATTATTTTCGGACTGTATCGGATTGAAATTTCTGTTCTGAAATAAATAATAAAAATATAGCGAGAGGAAACACAAAGTTAACAGCCATGAATTGGGCTCAAGTATTGTTTGCCTTGCAGTGTATACGCTTGCTTGCGCGGGGACGTTCACATGTGTGGTGCGGCGGGGGGCAGGGCGGTTGCGTTTGCGTTCGTGCGACTGATGTGTGTTTCTGGCACGTTTGCTTGTATGAATAAAACAATAATTGTAATTTGCAGACCTGGGCAAAATCTGAGAATCAGTACTGTATACTGTAATTCTTCGTTTTCATGTGACCATCATTTTACAAATCAAAAATATCACTCCTCCTGAAGTTTTAGTTTCATCAGGTGTAAGACTCCTCTGAGCCTCGTCCCCAGTCTCCCGTGCGATAGTAATAAAATATTTAATGATGATTAACTAGCGAGGGGTAGCCTGGGAACGCAGACGTATTTCCGGATGTCGCTTGTCTCTTTAAACTGTTGATGAAGAAAGATACCTGTTTGAAAGTTGGATGCCTCAGATTACATGTTGAAACAGCTACTTCAAAACACTTCGGCACAAATGTTTTCGTATGATACGAAATTTTAGCCGAGGCACGCAATGCATGCCGGTCAACAGAGAGTCTAACAATGGTTGTATATTTCAATAATAAAAATTTAATCAGTTTTCAATTTTATCGCGTCATCATTACATGTACGTTTGCTCATCAGCTCGTCCCTAGTTATGTGATTCTCGAGTTTTAGTATAAATCTACCAGCGATATATGTAGCCTAACAGTGTGTGCTTTTTAACAAAATGGCGGCCGATTAGTTGCGTTTTCTAGGGGTATGTGAAGAGGATTTAGATAAAGTTTTGAACGACTAGTAGATCTATACTAAAACAATTAGATTATTCCCTCTCGATTTTTATCAGTGCTGGCTGACTCAATTATCGTGCGATGGAAATCTAAATGCTTCATAGAAGCAAAATACATTTTGACTTAATCGGGCAATTAAACACAATATCTGAGGACCGGTTTTCTTTTAAGCGACAGCGCAGAGACGACCACAGACGAGCTGTTTACAAGGCGGAACATCTTGCTATCGGTTTAGTGTAACTATACCAAAATCGTAAACCCTTTCCCGACTTTATATTGTTGCTGTTGGTTTTTCTTCGTTCGTTCTATTTCGCTCTTCTAGGTCCCGGGAAGGGTGGATCCCATCCACCGGTAGCTTCAAGATATTACAGCAAAGTTCAAAAATCTTTCTTTTCAGCTGAGAACAGATTTATCTTAAAACTTCTTTATTCAGCAAAAAGTAATATATAAAGGCGGAATTCGAGCTATTACTTACTTAAAATATGAAAACATACTGTGACCAAACGCACTGTGTCGGTATTACAAATATATAAATTGATCGCTTCTGGAAAACTAGTAGGTAAACTATGATAAAACTATATTACTACAAACAGCTTTAGCAAAATTATTAAAAATAAACTCGTGCTTTGATCAGAAAGATGAACAGAGCTGAGATTTTTTTAGGCTTTTAGGCATCCTTTTATGGGTATTACAAAAGAACTCTCTCCAGATTACCATGTTCAGGAAACCAATCCCAAACACAGTAAATGATTAAAAAAATGAAAAACAGGTAAAATGGCAACTAGCTGAATCACGTCATGTTTCACTTTTACAAAAGCTAAGCGGTCTATTCTTTCATGACTGCATTGATCAAGACAGCCCTTAGAACGCAATTATAAGCAATAAGCATTCGTGAAAGAACAATACACCCGGTACAAATAGCGCGGGAAGCCAAAATTCTAGTGAACTAAATGCGTTATTATCAAACAGTAATATAAACTATGTGTACTCTATATTATCCGCCATTTGACTGCTATTAAAGCGTTTAAAACGAATGCCTGCTCCTTTGCTGCTGTTGGTTGTTGTGAATATCTGTTAATTGTTTGGAGCAAATAAAGCGTTGTTGTTGTTGTTGCTGCTGTTGTCGTTGCTGTTAAAGCATGTAAGAAATGCTTGTCTCCTTGGTTGTTGTTGGTTGTTGTAAATATGTGTTAACTGTTTAAAGCAGATTGTTACTGTTGTTGTTGAGGCGCAGATTATCATACGAAATGCGTATTTCCCGGGAATCACAACCAGCATTTGATATGCCCACTTCTTGCTGACTGGCACCATTCGAGAAGGGCAGTTTCTCATACCGAGCAGCGTCTTGCGAAATTGCCAATTCCTCGTAGGAGACAGTATTTTTCCACATGCTAGTCTCCTCATACCTGACGATGTCTTCCTTTGATTCAGTTCCTTCCAACTCGTATTTTTCAGGGTTTGGAAATGAAACCTCAGTAGGCATCACGTCCGAAACAGGCCTACGGCTCAGTATTTTGCGGCGGTGACAGTAGCGAATCAGGTAAATGCTGAGGAGAGCAAGGACAAATATTCCACCACACGAGACACCGATAATAACAGGTAAGGGAACCTTACTCTCTTCTGTGGGCTCTAGATATTGATAAAAATATATGTTAATAAATGAAACGCGGGGAGATATTGAAGGATATCTGTAGTATATATCACTGCTGAAGGGTTATATCTTAGGTCATTCTTGTTACGGATGTTTCCGATTACCTTTAACGTCCTTCTTGATTTTCAAGGATTCTGGATCGACGGTCAGAGAGCCCAGTTTGCCGTCCTGTATAGCCTTTTTCAACGGAGTCAACGCTTTTTCATCTTGCAAATTGTTTTTGAACAACAGTTGAAACTCCGCTACAACGCTGCCCGGCCTAAGAACAAGAACAAATACTAATAAACAAACAAATTAACAAACAATCAAACAGATAAACATAACAACTATATAATGAGTGACCCTCGAGAAGTGTGGTCTGTCTATTCTAGTGAACCATGATTCCACAGGGAATGGGATTTTCGGCATCTAATTTATAGTAGGCCACCATATATTCTCCCAGCCATATAGTCATAATTATATCAATAGCAATGCTAATGATGACTATATGATAATGTAACCATATATATAATATATTCGATATTATTACGATATATATAATATACTATAATATATTATTACGATACATATAATATATTATATATATGATAATATCGTAATACTAGCACTAAACATAAATATTGAATAAAACGTACAACTGTTTTAAAAGACATGTTTCGGCATGCTTATGCCATCTTCAGTTCTGAATAGAATGACATGTAATACGTGATACAAGTTCTGTACAACATAATATGAATAAATTATTTACAACATGCATTATAAAACAGTGAAACCGGAAATTACGTGGTAATGTAACTGTTTGATAAGGTCAGGTTTGTTCTTACTTATATCATAGTTGGTAAATTTTATGATCAAGTCGATGGGGTAGCTTTGGGCTCTCCTTTAGCACCTATTTTGGCTAATCTTTATCTTGGATTCCACAAGAAGCATGGCTAAATAATATAAAAAGGCTGACATTTTAATCTATAGGCGTTAGGACGTTTTTAAAAATGAGCAGGACGCTATGTCTTTCTTTGAATTCATCAACTCTCAACATCCCAACATCAAATTTTCCTTTCGAGAAATAGAAGGACGATAAAGTTTCTTTTTTGAATGTTTTAATTGACAACTCTTCACGTGACTGCGTTTTTTCAGTTTTTTCAGTTTTTCATAAACGCAACCTACATTGGTCTCTTAATTTTTTTTTTTTTAGTTTTACTCCGTTCCGCTATAAAATTGACCTTATCCGAACTCGCATTGACAGAACTTATAAAATCAACAACACTTCTTTCGGTTTTCAAAACGATTTGATCAAGCTTTCAGACACTCTCAAACTTAATTCGTTTCCTTCACACATCATTGACAAAACCTTCAAGCGGTATCTTAACAAGCCTTCTGATCAAAAAAGCCGCAACGTTAATGGTGAAAACAATACAAGCTATTTTAAGCTTCCTTTTATCGGCCAGTACTCTAGAATAACGGAACTAATTAGTTTTTACTTTTTTCAAAATCAACAATATGTTTAGTTTTAAAGATCGTACTCCTGATGCTCTAAAATCCATGGTGGCTTATCAATTTACTTGTGTGGGATGTAATTACTGATATATTGGTGAAACCAGTAGCCATTTTTCTACCAGCGAAGCGAGCTTCTCGGTTGACTTTGTTTTAATTACAACGATGAAACAGTTCTACAGGATGAAGCACAGTACAGCTACGCTTAATGACAAGAACAAAAATGCTAAACACAACAGAAGATAACGGACTTACCATAATAAGTACAATCCGTAAGTAATCCGCCCATGCAAAACGAGTTCGAATGTCAAAACAACATGGCCGACTCTCAACTGGTCAGCAGTCCTACCGAGCCATCAGCATATGGCCAGCGGTGGTCCCTT
>OMLO01003977.1_pt1 | contig 12263 bp, 5 predicted proteins | sample 1674811 | NCBI WGS metagenome assembly OMLO01 (sample SAMN06265003, study PRJEB25207) | coral metagenome | isolation source: Coral host | place: Mexico:La Bocana,Puerto Morelos, Mexico | collected 2008-11-13
TGGCTAAGCAATGAAAACTCTCCAATTGCATTATCCAACGATCCAGTTTTTAATAACTTCCCTTAGCTGCTTTTTTGAAAAATTCGGCAAATCTGAAAGAGCTACGTAACATCAAGGACTGACAAAATAACAAACAAGCTATTGCAAGCTTTGCCTCCCCCTCGGTCAAATAAGACTGATGGTATCCAAATTAATTCGTGAGAAGGGCCTATAGTTTATTAGGAAGGACGGATCTGATATCTGATTTGCCGCGTTTGCCTGAATTTGAATTTTCCTCGAGGCAACTGATCAAAGTACATTCATATCAAGGACGCCGCCCTGTTAGAGTGTAAAGTACAATGTTTACGACAATTCGCCCACACATCCATGCAATGAAAGAAGAACGTTTTCTTGTGTAAACATCCTGACCCATGCATATTTTCCAAGAGCTATCGCCGACAGGAATTGTCTCCCCATAAGAGATAGCCTCCTCTAGTTCCTTAGATTCTTTAAAATCGATATCAATTCTGTCAATGTTAACCCTTTTTACATGTTTCTTTTAGTTTCGATTGGAGTTCCACTAAGTTCTTCAGTTTTTATTACAAGTTTTTATAGCGGTAGATGTGATCTAACTGGCTGAAAAACGTATGCGGATGTCGATAACAAAGTATATTCTACCGATAGGCTAAATTCCTTTACATTTGTTGACTGAAAAGAACCTCGAGATGGGAAAACATTTGAATCGAGATACTTTAAGGGCCGTTTGCACTGGTCCGGTCTGAACACAGCATTTTATCAAACCACCTGATCAAAAGACTATGATTATATTCTTGACCTGATTAAACTTGATTTTGTTGGAAATGCGTGAAAATTCCTGGGTGAATGCTGATCTGCACACGCCAACTGAATTAATAACGAGTGTGAAGCCGTCTCGCTTGTTTTGTCCTTTTTTGTACAAGCTCACACAGCCGTGTGAAGATCCTGTATGATTTAACGCACTTCAAGCCTGGTTTACTATTTGATTTGTGTTAGCAACGCCCAGAGAGGGCATGATTGAAAGATGCACAATTCTATATGCACGAATTTGGCCGAAATTAATATCACAGGATCCTAGACAACTTGACTGGTTCCATGCAAAACATCACTGAAACCGTTTTTCAATTAATTTTTCTCAACAAATATAAGAAATGCATTTTGGCATACAGTTACATCGTGTCAAATTGAGTATGTTCGCGGAAATGAAAGAAAAAAAAATCTCTATGTAGATTCTTTTCAACTAAATCATTAATTTGCAGAAAGAACAGACATAATTTTCGTCTAAAATCAGTCACGTTTATTTAACTGTTATTATTACAACAGCTTTCTTCAGTCAGGAAAGGCCCAAGAAAAAAGTGTAGATCTAGGTAAGATAATCTTGCTTGATAAATCTCCCTCTTTTTTCCTCAGAGAAAACTTCACTAGGTCTTTTTACAATGAGTCACCCCCTTTTAACTATTATTTGGATCAGAAAAGTACCGACGCAAAGATACAAATTAATTCAAACACAAGTGGGAGAGGCTTGATTGACTTCAATCGCAAAAGAAACGCTGATGTTTCGATGGTTCCTCTACTAAGTGCAACAAAAAGCGTATTTCATTTACTAAATATTTCATAAGTTTCCAAAATTTCGCCCCTTTTCGATTCGCATAAAAAAATCTCCCCTTTAAGTACAAAATACTTAGGTGAAAACCCTGTTTCGTAGCCAGCACTCGGCTAAAGCCAGCTAATTATTTAATCACAGATAAGATTCTTGACGATTCTGGAGAACTAAGTGGCTTTCAAGTTAACTTATAAACCAATCCATATCAAGCGAAAGCCGCAGACAGTGTTGTTTTCCTACTTTCGGTCGGAGAGGCGGATTAAATTGACGCGACTGTCGCGAGAAAAAAAGATTTTCAAGTGGTTTGTTTGGATATTTCTGGCTGTGAAATCTCCGTTTCACCTCATTTTATTAGTTTGAAAGTTATTTAAAATGCATTTCACTTAATGTCTTTAATCACTTCAGGAAGCGGTTTTCCATTTGACGTGCAAGGCAGTCGTGGTGTTTGGGAATGGTTATCAAGGCGTATACAATGTAAATTTTTCTTTGCGAATGTCAATTTCATCTTCATATTTGTCTGGCTTTCCTTGTGTAGTTGTTAATTCCACTCATTGTAAAACTAAGGCAGCATATTAATTTTTCAACTCCCTCCTTTAAAAAAGAATTAACTGAAGAAATAAAATTATCGCATCTTCGCTTTAGAACTTAATGGCGAATTCAGTTTACACCTACGCCATCACAGCTCACAATTATCCCATATACTATTTGCCTTAAATGACGTTCGCACAAATATACGGTAACCGTAGAGCATGAAGTGTCTGGTTAAAGTTGGTATTTCTGTATATCACAGTAATAAAACACCGTGCATTTGTTGTTATAGTATATTTAATAAACCGGTTATTTGAGGGGAAGCGCGTCGACACTTTACGCATCAAACAAAACATGAAGTAACCAATGAAATTCAAGGAATTACCTGCTCGTTATGTTTCAATTCATATAACACTTTTGAATTCTCAAAACACTCTAGCGTAACAAAGCATCTCCTCTTAACCAACTGAGGTTTAGATTTCATCGGCAATACAAGTTCAATACTGAAAGAATCAATCGACGATTTAATCAAGTCTTCCTTTAGTCAACTCTTAGATCTTTTATCCATCTTCACAAAAGGTTGGTATCATTATTTGTTTTGTCATCTTAAACACTGTTCGTTGACAAAGCCGCTACATGTCAAGATTCAGCTCAATTTTTACTTGAAAATGGATCTTCATTTGTGAATGCAAAGTCGCAAATACAAAACTTTTCCAGCCCTGGACAGAGTGGTTTTAGTTACTCAAGTTAGTTTTACTTATAATCACAAGCTCCGGCCCAAGCGCGCCAGCCGTTTCTTTACTCCGTAATGCTGCAATCTGATGATAGTTTTACTTCATTGTCGTCTTGTCCCGCCATGGGACGCATAAGACCTTAAATGTTACTTCACTCAGCTTAAAATTCTTGTTTCTGTTTAAATGTTACTCTTTGATCACTCCAGAAGTAACCTTGTTTGGCCTGAAGACACTATTTATGCATAAACTGTCTCCCAAATTAATACAATCACCTAGTTAAAATAAAAATATGAGTTTCATTTTGCTTAGAAAAATTACGGCTTTGTTCTGTTGTCGGCAAGTTTGCTTTACTTAATGTCAGTGTCATGATAAAAAGAAAATTCCTTTGACAAGCCGAAGTCGAATAAAATATCGTGAATATATGAGAAATTCGACTTCCTTATCTCGCACTTCGTCAAAACAAAGTGATAATCTGGGACGTGATAAGTTGTGATAATAGTTTTCTTCTTTGTTGAACGACATATTGGGTCGCGTCAATTTTTTCCAATATTTGAGTAAATTTCCCAATGCTTAGTGCAACTGCACACTGAAGCGGTGAAAAGACAGGTAACTGACATAGAGCAGTGTTACTCAGCCGGGCAAAGAATTCCCTATTTCGTTTGTCAAACTGAAAAAACCTTGAAATGCTAATTTCGAAACCTGAACAACTTGAGACGCACGGAGGTTTTTTAAAACATGCACTGTAATGAAGGGAACATTCGATTAGTTATAGTCATTATAAAGAAAAACATTTTCAGTTTTTTCTATATAAAAAGGGTGATTTCATTTATTAAACTTTTACAAGCAGTTATTTTGTCAGCATTTAATATATCACTACAGGGACCAAATGCGGCCTCCACAAAAAAATATAGCTCCGAACGTTCTGACAGGGGGTTTGGGGGTTTGGGTGTATGAAGTATACAGGAAAGTTTTAATTAAGTTAGTATTAGCTATTTTTACGCTGAGGTATAATATTTTATGGCTTACTCGACAGACAAATATGTCAAGCGTTCATAGTTTGTGTGTACTCACTGTATAATCCCTTTTTAATTTGTCCCTGACTAGTAGACCACGAGTTTTTTTGTGGTATTCTAATTTGGGTTTTCCCCCAAGCTGTGATTAGTTTTCCATACACTGTGATAGTTTTAAATTTAAGAGTACTTGTCACGGCTTAGTAATTTAAGTGGCAATTCCAATTCAATGCTATTTTTTTGCTAGTCAAATGAATTTAAGTAGTCTTTTCAAAAGTAACCTGTGATATGTTCTTTTTGAACCTAGCACCATTGAATGTTTATAGTACTTACATCAACATTGAAACTCTCTTTACCTTTTAGGGCATTTTCTATGATTAGCCCAGAGAGAATTTCTCTTAAGTCAGGTCCTTGAGATTCTCATAAACTGTTTACACAGGAAAGGAAACGCTGGATCCGAGTATGTCAGCGAGATTACAAAGGGGGCTAAAATCGAATTCAATTTCACTGAACAAACCCTCCCCTCATTGACAACTGACAGATGAGAAGTATTTTAATCCCCCAGTTTTGTTATTATTTATTGTATTTTTACAGAAGCAATTTCAGAAATGGCGTCTCCAAAAATAAGCTTAATTTATATTAAGATATAGAGTTTTTAATTTTGTCCATCGTTTTTTTTTTGGTCCTTCTCTATTCCTGTTACTTACATTGTTACATGTTCATAGCGTTTTCGTCCCTCACCAATCCATCGCCTCGGCCCGTCAGGAAGGCATCTAACAAGTCACTTTACTGTTCTCGTACAGAACTATCATTTTCAGGATTGACACTTCGATTTCAAGGAAATATTTAAACATCAAGAGCTATTTTTAATGACGCGCAAAAAATTAAGAAGAAAGATAAATTTTCAGAATTGTTTTCCTAAGAATATTGGGTTGTACAATTTAACATTTATTTTGTTCGGTGGCCATGGAAACTCGAAATGGTAAGGTTGAAATGTTCGCTTGTCCGGCTACCGAGAACTGGCTTGTAACAGTTCAGTTCAAGGACAACTGTATTGACTGCTCACAAACCTTTTCTCAGTGTGGGATAGCTTTTTAGACTGACTTCTACATGCATGTTACTAAATCCGGATTAGATCGACTTTCAGTTTAAAAAGATGTAATTTGATTTTTTCAGTTTGCACCGTGAAACCGAGGGAACGAAATCGACAAAAACACACGTGTACGTGTGAAAGATCAAACAGTCCGCACAGGGAGCATATTAACTCGTTTTTGGACTGCCGAACGGAGTGTTTCGGTTGGTTTAGACAGTGAAGGACTTTGGCTCGAATTCAGTTGTACCCTGTTTAAACCTCTTAACCTATTTTGCTGTTACTTATTTAATAGAAAACACAATTTAAAATAATGTTTCTTCACACACTATCAGCGCTAGCTCATTTCAAGTCTGATTTGATCATGTTCATCACGTAATTGTTAATTCGTATACAATGCACTTGTCTTTTCGAGTGTCTAAATAAACAAACAGCAAAATTAATGCTCTTGATCAGTTTTTCCGGCGCAGTTATTAAATTCTGATAAGATCCAAACTAACTTTGTTACGCGTACATGCCAAAACGAATTTCACCTCAGAAACGTTCGACAGTTCGCTGTCGTAACAGTGTTCATTTTAGAGACGGCAAATTGTAAATAAGAGAAATTTGGCATAAGTTTTGATATATTCTTTTTCCTTAATTGATCGCCTTTGATTGGGTGAAGGTAGCCATCGATTACACTCCATTGGATATTGCAGTGTTTTATTGAAAATAACACTACGGGTTAATGATGCTATTTTCATTTACTTCGTTTCAGAAACTAAATAAATTACAAGCCACAAGGACTTGAAGGACAATAATCATGAACAACACTACAACAGACGAAGGGCTTCTTTTCGACGAGCCTGTTGCGGTTCGCATTCTGCGACTTGTCTTGTATCCTTTGACTTTTCTTATCGGAGTTATAGGGAATTTAACAGTCTGTTCAATAGTCTTGGGCGCAAAGAACAAAACATTCCGTTCGGCCAAAGGATATTTCATACTAAACCTCGCCTTGTCCGATTTGATGGTCCTTTTTCTATTTCTTCCGTTCGACCTCGCGTACCTAGAGAACGGCTCCATATGGCCCTTTGGGTTTGTTCCTTGTAAGCTTATCAACGTTCTGAATTCTCTTTCCGTGACAGTCTCGGGATCGATGTTGATCTGCATCGGTTACGAGCGGTACAAGGCGATTGTGAATTCGCTGATGAGCCGTTTGAGCAGACGAAAGGCTCTTGTGATGGTCGTATTTAGCTGGGTTTACTCATGCGTGTTGCAAATACCATTCGTGTTCGCTTTGACCATGGAACCCAGTGGAAGGTGCTTGATTGACACAGCATGGTGGCCCAACCAGCTTTCATTCAATCTCACCTACATCATGGCGCTGATAGTCCCACAGTTCGTAATCCCGGCGTTTTGTATCATTCTCTTTTACGTCGGAATTGTCTCTCACTTGCGAAAAGCTCACAAATTGAACTACAGGCGAGGGATTTACACCAGCGTGGATGTGGCCGAAAAACGCGAGAAGCAAAACCGAAAAACAACAAAGTTGCTGACTGGCCTGGTTTTGGTATACGCGATTTGCATCTTGCCAGGAAAAGTTATACTTTTAAGTATCATGGTGAAACCAGCCTTGTTATTTTCGCATTTCACTCGACAGTTGTACGAGTTTGCAAGACTTCTAACCACAGCAAACAGCTGTTTCAACCCAATTTTATACACGACGTTAAGTCACAGTTTCAGGGAGGACTTGAGGAAGTTGTTTTCTAGGAGGTCAGATAAAAACACGGACAAGTTTCTGCAGTCTTTGCGTGAAACACCGCAGGCGGCAAGACGGAAGACCGTACGCGTGATAACAGTTCGGCTGGAAAGCACTTACAGTGAACGAGAGGACGAAGTCTAACTTCGCAGTCAAGATACAAGTTCTCTCCACTGGTCTCCATACATTTCTTATACCATTAGTTGGGAGAATTGTTTACTATCGGTGAACACTGACTAATATTATCATAACCTCCAAGTAAATTTGAAACGTGGATTATTGCAATATCTGCTCTATTTATAAAAGAATTACCTGCGATAAACACTAAATTTCTCGTGGTGACGTCATTACATAAATCAGGTTAAGTGCACAGAAAGCAAGATTAATATATTTTGTAACTAAGGTTTGCATTTATCGCGCTTCATCCGTGTCGAAAGTAATTCAAGCCGCAGAAATCTCACGGTTATTAGTTAAATCCGCTATGTTGCAATAAACCAATATACCATGTAGGCGGCAATCAGTACTTTGCTGTTTGTCTAGGTGTTTCCTATAGGATTAATTTACTGCGATTTCCGCCAGTTTTACAACACATGAATTAAAATCGACGCCACTCGCATTGCCTCGTGTGTATTGTGCCTGAATGGATTATGATATATGAAAAACAAAGCAAATGAAGCTAACTAACCAAATTAAAAATTTTGCCTTCATTTATCACCTGAGTCAAGATAGCAGTTAATTGTAGAAACAATAAATCATTCGAACCTTACCCGACTTAGCCTGCGTAGCTGGCGGGAGTGGGGGCGCGCGCGAAACTTTTTGCGGCGAAGCCGCTAACTCCCTCCCGGGTACCCACTCCCGCCGGCTACGCAGGCTATACCCGACTATCTGGCCTTCCTTTTTCTAAAGGAAGAAAGGGAAGAAGCGGAAGAGTACTCCCTTCCCTCCTCCCCTTAGAAAAGGCTTGACTTTACAACGGCCACCTTGGGGACAGAGGAAAGTAGCCGTTTCAGAGAGATGGCCATTATGGGGAGGTAGAGATCTATTATGTAACACTTGTATTTCCTCGGAATTGCAACATTTTAATCTTTAAAAATGCTACTAGCAGCATGTTATTACATAACACAATCAAAATATGTCGATAAATAGAGACCAACGACGAGCGGTATGGATCAATTCTCTTCACCTTTTACAATAAAAAATGGAGTTTTGTGTACACCGTTCGTAAGTTGTTGATTAACTGGTCATTGTCGCGAGGTTATCTTGACAGTTGGGACGCACTTAAGTGGCCGTTGCGGTTGCTGTTGTGAAAGTGGCTGTTGTAGAAAGGCTAAAAAAGAGTGAATATAAGGACTGTGTACCGGGACAAAGAAAGCAGCCGTTGTACAGAGGTGACAGTTGAGGAGATTCGACTGTACACAACTTTCAAATGTATGTAAATTTTTCAATTTAATGCAATTTTTTTTTTACCTTTGATTCACACCAGCTCTTAGTAACGTACAAACAGCTTTTAAAAACAGAATAGTTAAACCGCTTTGAATTAAACATGTCTTTTGATGTGTCCGACCCTTTCGAACTCCTGGACAACCTTGAAATTGCCGTAAAAAATCTACAAAACTTACTGTACATAGCAGTGTCTGAATGACACAGCTGTCCGTCAATCGCAATATAAATCGAAAGGCAAACCACCTGGAAAAATGGCCGAACCTCAACTCTTAGCAGACGTGATCAGTGAAGTTTAAGAAACGATGATTTGATTGGTTGTTGATGGTAGCTACTATCTGATAGTGCGATATCTATACAAATGACAAATTGTCTTCGTGCTCCGCCTAACGAATACATTTGGCAGGAAAGGTTACAAAAAGATCTTAATTATCTTCCGAGTGTTTTAAATGATTGCGAAGAACTTTGCAGTTCATTAGCATAGCTTTAGCAGGCAAACATGTAGGTTCCACTGACAACATGTTGTTTGAAGACGAAAAACCTAAAAGACAGAAGCGCCATCAGTTTGTAAACACGCAAAGAGTTTCATTGAGAAGAAGATGTAAACTTCCTTCACTGTCTTACAAAATATCGCCGTTTGCAAAATTGACAAATACACACATTAAGTCGACGAGGCAGAGACATGTGACCTTCTATGTTTTAAAATTTCAGTAGTCGTAAAGGAGAACTGTGATTGACACGTGCTGCAGTAATATGGCTTTCGCAATCGTTCAATCGAAGAATCGACAACTTTAGCTGATTTGTCTACCGTCTGCGATTGCGCAACACCAGCGACCGCTGATTTGTCTAAATCGACGGGCTGTTCATGTTCGCATTTCTCTTGATGCTGCAACCTTTCTAAAACAGTCACCAACATTTTTTTCCCGCACTTCTCACAGCGCCAGTGCTTAGAAATGAACTGAGCAGCCGCTGAAGCAGCTTCGGCCATAAGAGTGTCTTGAAGGCAATTGTAGGTGAGGTATTCGTTCACACGGACTCCCCCTTTGGTTGGGTGTGGCTCCGAACCTCCTGTAAATAGGAACGCGTTGTCAAACTCGCCACCGCTCTGCGTTTCACCGAGGGGGCCAATGTACAGATACCGGTTTTCAGAAGGCAGAAGGCGACGAAGCGAGTAGGAAACATCGCTGTCAAGAAATTCGGACAATTTGTTCGCCAGGTGATTTTCCAAATCAAGTTCTTTGTTTCGTCGCGTTTCTGAATTCCGCTCTCGCTTGTCCTTAATCTCTTCAAATCGGAGCTTCAACAAGCGCACCCACGTGACGCGTAACTGCTGGACAGCAGTGAATACTTTCTGTCCAGTCGCGTTGTCTGGAAGAGTGATTTCTAGCCAACAGTCAACTACAAAGCGGGTCAAGTCAGCGTTAGTGTCCAGACTCTGCGCGAACAGAAGAAGCGTCTGCAAGGCTGGAACCCGCATGGCGTTTACCAAATATGGTTTGGTGGTCTCCAGAAGAGAAACATACGCCAGTAACTGATAGTTAACGGGAGCTTCCGTGAGTTGCAGCAGCTGAGGACGATTGGCGAACACACTGGTAGGAAGAACCTGAAGAAACTGCTTCGATTGACTGTGAAACAACTGCTCTGAGTCCCTTTTGTTTGTATTGTTCTCATCCGGCAAGGCAAGGTTCGGGTACAGCCCACTACAGAGAATAATCTTAAGCAGGTTGATGTCTCTCAACGTGAAACTACGCCTGGCTGTACTTCCAGCTTCAAGCTTGTCTAAGTCATGAGTAAGTTTAAATTCCAGATCCCGGATGTCGGTCTTAGTCTCCTCCTGTACCTCCTCGCCCCCGCTCTGCTCGTCTTCATCTAGCTTCAGCATTTTGGTTTTCCTCGCTGTCTTTCGATGGTCTCGTTTAAGTTTCTTCAATTCCCGTCTTTTGTCTTTTTCCCGATCCCGTTCATCCTCGTCTTCTTCCCGTTCCTCGGGAGCCATCAGTAGATAATCCCGTAATAACGCTTCGAACTGACGCTTAAGCTTCGACATTTCGTAGAAGCGCTGCTCCTCCAGACCTCTGCGCTTGCACCATTTCCGAGAAGAACCCCCATGACTTTTGACCTAGAAAGCCAAAATGAACTAGATGGTTTTCTCTTTCATAGGCCATAATTTTATTTTCGACACTTCCAAGGAATGAAAATACATGTACCGTCACTTGTATCAAAACTTGTCCGACCTTAGCTAAGAACTGACTGACGGATTTACTGATTGATTTACTGATTGATTTACTGACTGATTTACTGACGGACGGACGGAATGACGGGGCACGATTGGACTGACTGACTGACTGACTGACTGACTGACTGACTGACTGGCTGACTGACTGGCTGGCTGGCTGACTGACTGACGGACGGATGGACGGAAGGATCGACCGACCGACCGACTGACCGACTGACTGACTGACTGATTGACTGACTGACTGACTGACTGACGGACGGACGGACGGATGGAGGAAAGGACGGATCGACCGACCGACCGACCAACCGACTGACTGGCTGGTTGGCTCGCTGACTGGCTGACTGACTGCTGAATGACTGACTGACTGATTGACTGACTGACTACCCGAAGATTACTCGCTTTTAAAAAACTAACCTGTAGCCACTCATCATAGGCATTCAGTAAAGTAAACAGATCTCCATGGTCAGACTCTAGAGGCTGTCTCAGTGACGCTACAACCGAGTCATACCCCATCTTCTGCGTGAAAGGAGACTGGACGCTAAGAGCAGCGGCTATGATCATCACGGGCTCGATGACGTGAAACACTGAACCAATCAGTAGCATCTTTCCTATGACGACATCAACTGGCAGCTGAGCCAGCATCTGACCAATCGGAGTCAAGGTTTCATCATCAGTTAGCGCGCCTTGTTGTTTAAGAGTGTGAATTGAATTTTCAACGTTGGAGGCTGGGGGAGGCTCGATGAACGGAAAATCACGGATGCGGTCTATGCCAAGAGCAACCATCTGAAGAATGATGGATTCTAGAGGAACAAGCTGAATCTCAGGAGTGGTGTACTGCGAGAAGGCTTGGTAGTCACTCTCTGAATACAAACGAAAACACACTCCAGGGCCTGTGCGACCTAAACATACAAAAGAAATAGAAAAGAAATAGATGCCATTTTCCGGCTGGGAGGTTTGAATACTGAAAAATTGTGACCGAGGTCTTGAAATTTTTAAGTCCAAGGTAACAGATTTTTACTATACGGACTGATCCTAAGCTAACGCATTTACTTCTTGCCCTCTCTATCTCCAATCACTTTTATACTTGATGACCTTTTGATTTTGATTTGATTTTCGTTCTGATTGGCTATAGCACATTCTAGCCACTGTTCTACACATCAACATGAAATAACTGTCGGATGAAAAGCAACTCACCGGCTCTTCCCTTGCGCTGTTCAGCACTGGCTTGACTGATCCAGAACTCACGTAATCGCTGCATTTTAGCTTCAGGATCAAAGCTCATCTCCTTAACCTGAGGATAATGAAGGGAACGTATTAGTGTTAGGCCATGTTTTATCGGGGCAAAGCTTTCAGCGCAAACCGTGTTCAGTTCATTTCGCTCATGTTTGTCAACAGAGTAAATGTTCTTAAAGGATCTATGTCAAGGTTTCGTTTAGTCTAAATTTTTCAAGTTCGTCGCTTGTAATCCGTGTCAATCTTCTCCATCCTTAACCATCCTTGTTTCTTTAGGGATTATTATCATCTCTTTGGTGTTTTTCTATCTTAGTAAACTACTATTCAGGTTTCCTACAATTTAAAGGTAATTGAACTGCTGGATATGATAACGATACCGCGCTGGTTTCAAATACAATTGAACAGGATGTCCATGCATCTTTTCAGTGTTGAAACGCAATAGCACGGCATTATACGTACACATTCAGTAATAATTACTGAACGTACCTTGAAAAGAAAAGAAAATCGCAGAAATTGAAACACTTTCAGATTGCCTGAGCTTATATTTAAAACCAATAAAGATATTTATGAATGACTTGGAATATGGTATCGTACTTTGCGTAGAAAGACTCTCAGTTTGAGATAGGGCCAGAAAAA
>OMLO01003978.1_pt1 | contig 12261 bp, 7 predicted proteins | sample 1674811 | NCBI WGS metagenome assembly OMLO01 (sample SAMN06265003, study PRJEB25207) | coral metagenome | isolation source: Coral host | place: Mexico:La Bocana,Puerto Morelos, Mexico | collected 2008-11-13
ATCCAAAATGACCCTTAGTTTGCAACCAACCAAAAAAATCAATCGAAGCTCCCACGCCACGTGTTTTGTCTTCTTACAGCGCGATTTTCCCCAAGAAAATCTGGGATGCGGAAAAATAGGCCTATTACTTCAGCTGCAGCACCAACTTGTGGTTATAATCCTTCAGCTTGTGATTTGGTGGGCGAAGTTTATTGCACTTTGGGTGAGCGTTGTATTGTGAGCACCTTGGATTTCATTGAAGGGATGAAGGATGTTGGGGTGGAAAGCAGGGGTTGAGGACGGAAGGTTCGTTTGCGTACATGTAAATATACGTAGGGTAGTTGAATACATAATGCTGTCATGTCATATATTGATTAATCTGTATACTGGTATTTATGATATATTGATGTTATATGCATGGTTTCTGGACTAAGTCTTGACTTCTTGGTTTCAAACGTTTACAGGGTTGATTTCTCGGCTTGTCATGCCATTTGCTCCACATGTCCACAGGGTTATATGGGGCGTCTTCCCATCCATTTCCCACATGAAAGGGTGAGTGCACCCTATAACCCTGTCGACATGCGCAGCAAATCGCATGTGATTTTGTGGATCAGCAGATGATATTTCGTTGCTCCTTTTGCCACATCACGTTGCCGCAACAACCATAGCAAGCAGGTCTCAATGGTACCTCTCTACGCACCTTCAATGGGCTCAAAGTCATCCGGTGTCTTGGTGGTGACATGTTTTGCAAATGCCTGGAACGAAGGATTTTTTTGATTTTTTCTCCCCAACCCCACCCAACAAAAAAAGTTCAAAAGATGCAAATTAGTTGACAATTTGGATGACATTTATTTATGCTACTTGGCCTGTTGGTTGAAAGATCTAAAAAGGAAGGCGCCATGTTTAAGCAAGGAGGGTCCATTGAGACTGTAATTTCTCCATGTTTCTGAACCGGAAAATTGGGCATCCTGGAACCTTTCAGATCCAATGATGTGCAGGAACCACGGAGGCACTCCCATGACGCATCCATGGGATGAATTTGTATATGTACCTACAGGAAAACCCATCAAAAATCAAGCATTCATGTAGGTAACTACTAGTTTGTATAAGTTTGACAAGATGTTGATATTAAAAATTATCACCAGGTGGGGTGATATCTTGGATCAACCCACTATGAGATACCCTAATTTGATGAAGTTCAACCTTCAAGTTGAACAAAGGTAATAACAAGGATTGCCCTATCAACTGACCAGTATCCCTATCAACTCATCAGTATCCCTATCAACTCAAAAGTATACTTATCAACCCACCAGTATATATCTAAAGGCAAAGTTACCATGAGGTTGTTCAACTGTTTTTTTTCTCATTTCCTTCAGTTCCGGTGGGCAAACGTCGCATTGACACCAGGAAGTCCTATCCATGTATTTCAGCCTTTGCCTATCCGGCGCTGGCGGCACTTGGCCGGAAGTTTATACAGATGTCTGATGTGGTCCTAGTTTAACGATGGCTCGAAGATTTTGAAGGGTTTCTGAATCTTCAAAGCTTCTATATCCCATAGCATTCCATAAGATTCAACCAAATGTAGGCATGTCAATATTACCATACATCGATAGTATGGGTATATGAAACATATTGTTTTCCAAACACGGATTCCGTTGGATCTTCAAAACTTAAATCAGATGAAGGGATTCCAAGAAACCTGGATCTTTGCATCCGATGAGATCCGCCACTTTCATCGAAAGGGTTGAAAATTGCTGGGTGGTGCAAGGTGGGCCCCCTACGACCGTTATAACTGGGTTGAAATAACTCCTATAACTAGGGTGAAATAAGAACAGTTAGCCGGTTAGCCATTTATTTTCGGCCATTTATAGGATATTTATCTATAACTGGCAGGGGCCCATCTTGTGCTTTCAAATATGTTTTAATTTTCACCCCTGGGCCGGGGAAGATTCCCATTCTGACTATTAGAATATTTTTCACATGGGTTGCAACCACCAACTATAAGATAAAGGCTGCAAACAAAAAGGGGAAGCTCCAAAAGAAGGGAAACTGGGATGAAATCTCGTCTTCCAATTCCATCCAATTCCAAAAATTGTCTCAAGGGGGATAGAAACATGATACAACTTCCAATTTCTTTGAATTTTGTCAGATGGTAAACCCCAGAAATCTAAGATAGATACCAAAAATTGGCCATACTTTAAACCGGAGTCCACCTTTTCCTTTCGGCCCATCATTTTGGGTTCATAAGTTTTCGGGGATGTAAACTTGACCCATTTCTTCTTCGCTCGTTTTGCACATGGTTTAAACATCATCTAGATATTAGGTTCGCTTGTAGTAAGGAATGGTAATTTGTGAAATACTTGATTTGTGTTGATAAATTTCACCATCCACTTGTCAATGAACCTTTTGTTCCCTTTCCATCTTGTTTCAACTTTGTCGATTGCCCTCCTGAAACTAGCAGTTCACGCTTGAAAGTAGGCCCGTTTGACCCAACAGAAAAGGAGAAAAAGTTTCAGGGAGGGTACACTCTGGTAAGCTAACATGGCAATGGAAAATGGACCCTTCAAAGATGTATTGCCAATGTAACATGGCGATACTCCAGCCAACTATGTTAGTTTACCAGAGGGTATATATCTATTTTTTTCAAACCATCCAAAACTGACCAAATCACAGCTGCTTTTTCAAAATCTACCAAAAAACACCCAGGCTTTTGAAGGTCTCAGCAATCCAAAAGACGGATGCAGTCGTAGTGATGGGCATAAAGCGGCTTATCGTCCTGTGCATCACTGGGATTTGGGCAATTCCACACGAGGCGTCGAGATGCGAGAGGATGACTAGGTGGTGGTTTCAAGCATTTATTCATTTTACCCCCAACTTGGGGAAGATGAACCCATTTTGACGATCATATTTTTCAGATGGCTTGGTTCAACCACCAACCAGATGAGATTTTCAGAGGTTTATTTTGGACGGGTAGTTTGGTGAGTTCGTTTTGTTTTTTTTGGGGAAATTTTTCAGCAAATTTGAATTTCCCGAAAGTTTTGGGTTCTGGAAGCCGTGATGGTGTTGCAGTTTAGGGATTTCCGGATTTCCAAATGGGCTGCATTTTTTAGGGATTTGATTCATTGTTACAACTTCAGAAGGTGTATAGATAATGGATACAAATATCTTCAACACAAAATCTTCAACAAAAAATTGACATCACCAATCCTTATAGGCAATCCTTTGGATGAAACACTGTGTCCGTTTTGCATTCAACTTTTGCACAAAACCTGTCCCATTAAAAACACTCCCTTCAAATATGGTGGCAATGTTTCGAGTGGTTTCCGGAGGTGCTGTTACAGTCACTGCAGAAGAGCCAGGTCCTGGTGTGTCTTGGAGTTAACCGTTCAAACATCTTCATGGAAGGCGATGAATCCCATCTAAAGATTGTAAATTGGGACTGAATCCCAACCGACCCCGTGAACCAGTAAGTTGCGAGCTGTAGAGCTATATAGATACTCCAGGGTTTTTTTCGGGGTCCGTCCGTGGACCGTGGGGTCCGTTCGTTGGTCCGATTTCTTGGAATGAATCGGAAGTTTTTGCTTCTTTTTTTTTTCGGGGTTTTGGTCAGCTATATAATGGTTCATTGGTGGTTGGGGGCCCGGTGGTTTCCCAGGACCCCCTCATGAAGGGGATTGTTACCTATCCCAAACCACCAAGACCCCCAAACCACCAATCAACCATTAGCTGATTTGGAAGGCTTAGTGGTATTGACGATTCTGAGATTCTACAAAAGAAAATGCTTCAAGAAGAGCATCGACCTTTGATACTTAATTCTTTATGATTCGTCGTCTCTGAGTTCTTTACATTTGCCCCGTGTCTCTTCTATCTCCTGCTTTGAAACTTGTTTTCATGATCAGGCATGGCCATCCTAGAAAACACACTTTAAAAAGAGCGGTATACGTCAGACAAAAGGGCGGTTAATATCCCATGTTGGCAGACCAATCTTCGCGGACCAAAAGGCCGGAAAAACGAACGCATCTCTTTGTGACCGAAAGAAAGAGTCCAAGTTGGGGTAGTTTTGGTTGGGGATTCTCAACGGCAAAATCATCAAAAAAAACACCCTGGAGGCAAAATTGCTTAATAATTAACTAGGTGGTGGTGCTTCAATTTTTTGATTTTCACCCCTGGGGATTCAGGATCCAATTTGACGACTGCGCATATTATTTTTCAAATCGGTGGAAACCAACCACCAACTAGTATAATTATATTTGAAACTTGTCATCCCCGACCTTTTAGGGGGTAAATCATGGTAAATCCTTATCATGGGCATACAAACCCCTACTGAATTGGGTTGATGACCATCATTTCTGCCAAGGTCTACAAGATGTGTTGGGCCTATGATCCTCGCAGCGTCACAATTGCTGAAGAGTTGATCGAGACTTGGCCGAAGACAAATTCCTGATTGGATGTCGCAGGAAGTTCGGATCAAAGGTTGGGAATCGGGTTAAAGTCATAGTTATAACCCTAATATATCCCATTTATGAGTAGGTTATAACCCACTTACTAACCATTCCTAACTTCCTGGGACATTCTTGTGATTGTCCCCTTGGTTTTCTTATGAAGGGAACCCTTCACTATCCATTACTCGATTACAGTGTTTTGGCAGGACCCCATGTATACTAATTCTACTCAATCTTACAAAAAAAAGAGTACTATGAGATGCAATCCATTCAATCAGAATCTGTGTGAAGCAACAAGCAAAGTGAGATTGCCATTGGTTGATCGCTGCTGAAAGGGAAAACATGAACAAATTGTTCTGTTTATTCATTGGGAGAGAAGATAATGCCATGCTTTGACATGCTGGTTGTGCAAAAAACATGGGAGGTGCTTTGTATTGCTTCACATTTTCACATTTGTATGGGGGTGCTTGCAATCAATCCAGTGAAACCATCAAACAAGACGATGTAGACTAAGATTGTTTAAACTGGATATCAACAAAATGTCCAATTAATTTTGAATAGATAATAGACGTCAATTATTTAGTCATATCAAAATCTATTCTCGCATAAATACCAACAATAGCTTTTTTTGAGAATAGATGTCAGTTCCTCCCGACATGACCTTTGTTCAGGTTGTAGCCTCACACTAATCCATCCTGCCATTAGCAAAGATGAGATTGTTTCTCGCTTCAACCGGGAACAAAAGAATCCTGAAAGGAAGCGCCATTTTTTTTGTATCTTTGGCACATCTCTCAAGGAATATTGGGTATGTTCCCCTTGCCCAAGTATGCTTTTGTTGAAACGTGAATATTTTTTGGCTTGGGATTCCACGAAAAGAATGTGTCATCCTGGCATTGGAATCTTGGGTATGACCATATCCAACCAATTCTTAGGAACCTCCCTTCGCACACACCTTCCATGATGAATCCATCAATCGGCCTTCGTCGGGCCTGTCGTCAGGAACTTTATAGCGGGGAGGCAGGTGCTTTAATGATGTTAGGACCTTTAGCTATGGACTTTGAGTGTTTCTTGGTGTGAATTCAAGCTGCGGGGGCTTTACTTTGTGAAAGCGGAAGAACGTAAAGATCTTCAAAAAGATGATGTGAACAATGGTGATTTCACCCCTTTCTAAATCATAGGATATTTTATTTGAATCGTATATATAATATGTATATATATATATACATGTTGGCTGATTTAATCGGAGTTTTTCCGTCAAGACTCAAGAGTATTCCCTGATGTCGGTTTTTGGATGAGATCGGTCCATGGATAGTCCTCATATTTTTCCACTTTCCACGTAACATTTCCAATTATATATTTGTAACAATTCGAATCGATTTGGAAAGTATCCTACTATTGACATATCAATACATACTGTTGATGGAAGAAATCCTGCAGCTGGCAAAAAGCCCTTCAAATTCATGGGAGAAACTACCAACCCCAACTGTCTTGTGCAGGATTTCTTCCATCAACAGTATCACAAGTCAAATTTTTCAATTATTGTAACGTATCGTACTATGAACATATCAAGACATATCATTTGAACTTGAACTATGAAAATCCGAATGCACCTTTGGAGTTGTTGCACATGTCAACCCAGCAATAGAACCAGATGAATTTGTCAGCATCCCAGACATCCGCTTAGATTCAAAACCTCGAAACGGAGAGCCAAAAAAAATGGAGCGACCAGAACCTTGGTGGTTTGCTGTATCTAGGGGATTATACTACCCATCTATACAAGGTTTATAATTGCGGCATTCATTTTTGGTGATCCCGGTCAAATCAGCCAGGATTTAGTGGAACAACTAACAGGGGTTTGCAAAATCACTCTGTCACTGTCACTGTTCACTCGCGAAGGTTTTCTTCATTTTCCTTGCACCATCAACATTACTGGCATTGGTTTAGCCTCTACCAACATGGTCTTGCTGATTGAAGCTACCAGACACCTGGCGTGAAAAGTGGGAGAGAACAGGATGGCATCATGTCAGCATAGGCTTCAAGTTTTGATGATGTGCTGCATCTAGCAGAATTGAAAAAAACACATGTATACATTTTAGAATTGATCATATATTTATGTAATGGTATAACAGAATTGATTACTATCAGCATGATCATACATTCTAATTACATCCGAACATAATATACCCTTATTACTGATTCACAAACTAAACTCAGCCAAGCCAATGGTTATTGGTGGTTTGGGTTGGTGGTTTGGATATTTGGGATCCCCTTATGAAAAAGGATTGTTACTTAAGGGTACTGTTTTTCAATCCCAAACCACCGGATCCCAACCCCACCAATAATGACTAGCTGATAAACCTTCCGTAACGCCGTACTTGGATGTCCCAGGAAGTTAGTAAATGGTTCGTAAATGGGTTATATCCTACTTATAAATGGGGTATATTGGGGTTATAACCCACTTACTAACCATTTACTAACTTCCTGGGACATCTAAGTAGCCCGGTGTTGTGTATGCCAATGTTCATCATCTCTAAGGCCGTTGTGGCGATGCCAACGTCACCGCCTTGGATGGCCGTTGGGCTGTCACGGCGGCCGCGCCGGTGGCCGTCGCGGCGGATGCATTGGGCAACTACAACTTGTGCCCCTTGGGCGCCTGCGGCGTTGCTTTTGGATGCCCTGTTGGGAGTGATCGGATCAAAGGTTAGGATCAATGGGTTATTTCACCTGCTTATAAATTGCGGGATGTTGGGGTTATGACCCACTTACATATTAGCCTTTGATCCTAACTTCCAACGGGACATCTCACCAGATTGGAATGATAAAGGAATTTGAGGCTGTCAAAATCACCCGGCATTCGTTGGGAAGCTAACATGACTGGAAATTGGGCCATGAAAGGCCACACTCTGAAACTGACAGTCCGCCTCTGAAAAATGATGGTTGGGTTACTATTTTCCTTTTTCGGGTTTCCGTCTATTTTCAGGGGCAACTTGTTCTTTTGTTGCTCCGGATGCTTGAATATCAAAAGTAAGGGGATGTAGATTTGAAGAAACACCTCCTCCCTTGAAAACTAACATGTCCCCTGAAAATCAATGGTTGGTTCAGATGTATTCCCTACTACAATAGTTCCTTTTTAGAGGACATTCGTTCGTTTTCAGGGGTGTATAGGGTCCCACTTTCAGCAAAAAAACCGCCTCATTTATTGCAAGATGCACGCCGCCTCTGAAGGACCCTTGTGACTGATGTCTTGACTTAGGAGGTCATGCAGCCATTAAAATGGTGCCACTGAAAAGTTACCGAATCACACTGGAGGATTTTTGGTCGAAAAACATGCCTTTTTTTTTCAGGGCCTAAAAAATATGAAACTACAGGGCCCTGTTGGTAATCATTTTTTTCAACTACCAGCTATACCACTTCGCTCGACCTTGTGGTACCGGAAAGGAACATATAAGTTAATACCTTGGATGCATTGTTTCATCTTCCAAAGCCTCTTGGCATTGTGAAGACCACGCAAATTTACGGTGGTTTGAAACATTTGGATCAATTTGGATCTACCTACCAAGGCCCAAGGATGCAATCGTGGTAAATAACACATATACACATTATATAAGTTTGTTTGTTATGATTCCGGATCCTAAAACTGTATGAACTAATCATCCCGGAGGTATTCCGAGGAATCCCCATTCTGGGTTGGGGGTGGGGGTAGATCCCACATTCCACCACCATTTGTTTGGGTGTCGGGAGGTACAGTTTCGGTAGCAACGTGGGCAAATCGGGCGTCGCCTTACGAATTTGTTGGGCTCATGATCCTCGTGCTGAAGCTTCAAGCACTTCCAAAGGAATTGATGATTCTTCGTTGTGCCTTGGAATTGGTGGTGTTTTTTGTTGGGGGTTCTAAAAAAAACTTAGAAATTGATATATGAATTGTTCCATGTATGAAAAATGATTATTTGCCTAGAATTCTTCTATAAATGTCAACCATTCATGTATAGTATAGGCAAAAGTTTGGTAATTTTTACCCATCCCATGGACCAGGGGAAACACGACTAGGAAAAGTAGGGTTACATTCACCGTCAACCTGGTAGGTTACGGTAACCAGATTGGTTAACTTGAGATCTTTTCAACCACCAGTGTAGTAGATTTTAGGTTTTCCATCATCTCAAAGGTAGCATTTTGAACCAAAGTCATAAGTCATGGAGGTTTTGTTGGAACTTCGGAGATGATTGTCTTTTTCGGAGTGACTTTCAGGTTCGTTCCAGCCGTTTTTGCCGGGGTGTGTTTGGCTGAGGTTGTCATGTCAGCCAACTTGAGGTTGATAATTTGGATGACCAACATTGTTGATGAAGACTTTTTTGGCGGGGATCGGATGTTTAAATGACCCATAGGATCCATGTATGGTATATTTACTTACAGTTACCATCAAAATCAAGCAACTGTAGGTAAATATACCATACATGGATGATATGGGTGAGAAGAATCTTTCGTGTTAATTCAAAACTTGTGTATTTCTGAATGACCAGAACGAGATCACTGAAGAATTCTTGAGATTGGATCTGAATCTGAAGATATAATTATTAGAATGGTTGAACTTTTTTTTGATTCAAGTTCTAAGTCGCATCATTCCCCTGAATGGCACACGTGTACGTAGTATAACATGGCAAGAACATGTGTCACACCCACAGCATACTTTCAATGTTCAATATTTGAAGAAGTATTCCTGCAATATATAATAATATATATGTTTTCAAAATTGTGTTACGGTGGTGTTTTTGTTGTCAAGAACAATTTCATGTTATCCCGTTATCCCGAATAAAACACCCTTCCCTTGACTATTTTGTTTCGGTCAAATCGACTTCCCCGACTAGGTATCGTGTGGAGATTGATCCTGACTTCTTTTGGTTTCGTCTCACGGCCGTCGTGGAGTGCATCGTATTGGGTGAGGTATGTCAGATCAAGGTACTGGGGAGTGGCATTCTGCCCTCGAGCCAAGTGCTGTTGATCACCAACGAAGGAGAGAGAGGGCTTGATGTTTTTCTTGCAAAACGATCCACGTAATTATCATCCCACCAAATTGGGACCCACCGATTTAGGGAAGTTCTGGAAAAGCATCATCGACTCAAAGCGGCTGGTACTTGGAGGATCATCCCAGTTGGGTTCAGTGGTTAATAACCATGGTGATCGTTTTCGTCCCCTAAGGATCGGGTTGTTGAACGACCCCCTTCCTTAAATGGTCTATATCAATGGCTGAAATAAATAGGGGGCCCCATCTTCATCACTGTTACAAGTCCTGGTATGATCCTCCAAGTAAGGGATATCCGGGATATGCTAAGTTCCCAGCCAAGTGTCCCATGAAGTGATGCTTGCGAACGACAGCAACTCCTTTCAAAATTGGGCAATTTTAGGAGCTACCAGAAGTTTTTCAAACGAAATGGAGATGAAGAAAACGGGGGTTGTTACGGAGCTAGTCAACTTTCAAACAGGTTGTTATTTTTGTCAATGAATTTGTATTAAAAGCTATAGTTTTGATGGGGTTTGTGAAACCAGGTCATATGATGTCAAAATGGTCACAATTTGTCGTGACCGTTCATAGCGATCCTGAAACATCGCTTGAGTTGATTGGTTGCGACTTACATTCCTGACAACCAATGACCGGCTGCATGAGGTTTGACATATTGAGGGTTTTGTTTTTAGAGGTACCCTCCTGCAAACTACCATGGCTGGCTGGAAATTCCCCCTTTTGATGTAGGAAATACATCTTCAAATGGTCCAATTTCCATTGGTATGTGAGTTTACCGTAGCTTCTTTCCTTTTTTTGACACATGTACCCCTCCCTGAAACCAACATTTTCGCTGAAAATGGATGGTTGGATTTACCAGTTTCCTTTTGGTGCATACATTTTTGACATGTTTTTTTACCTTGGCAACAAATCATCCCCGTTGACCTTGGAAAGATGGTCATATCCCAGGGGGCCTCCGTGGTTTCCCGACACCAGGACGTTGTGGAGCAGCTAATGCAACTGCCATTGACCTAGTAGATTTTACGAATCCTGTGATGGTGAGCACTGGAACGACCTTGCCAACCACGGAAGGTCTCTATGTTTTGAGCCAAAAACTTGCAGAACTTCCACCTACTGGCTTTCGATACTTGACATTGATGACGTTTTGAGATGTTTTTTTTGCCGGATAGAGGGGGAAAGGGTGGATGATGAAGTTGATGTTGATTCTAATGAAAATTTGGGGAGTGTTTAAGAGAGGGGGTTGAAGATGTTGGATGACAATTGAACCAAGCCTTAGAGTGGCGAACCCAATGAGGAGGCATCATCTAAGGGCTGAGATCTGTGTCGATTAGCGTGGGTTCGGGCATGCTTTGGCATTACATTCCCCTAATTAATGGCAAAATTCCGTCAAGCAGCTCAGGATGGTTCAAACCTTGTATGTTAATGTTGTTTATGTCAATTTAATCATTTACTACTATTCATGTCTATTCATATATTTAATCATATACTATTCATATGATAATCTGAAGTGGTTCGCCGTTGTTTTTCGTAAAATCAACGGCAAGCACCCCAGTGCCTAGAGTACTGGCAATGCAATTACTGGACAACTCGACAATACAGGTCGCCCAGTAACAGTAGAAAGGTGGAAAATGGTGGTACCCTTGGGATGGTGGGCCCCTAGCTGTTTAACCCTCCAAGGAACCCTTTAACAGGGGATATACCCAATAAATACCCGCAATTCCCGCTGTGTACGGGTTGATTGTACCATCCCAAAAGTACCACCATTTTCCCTATGAGTTAAGCTCAGGATTGCCTACTAAAGATGTGACACTCATGGTGATGACTAGGAGGACACCATAACTTATGATGGTATCATTTGGAACTCATCAACTAAAAAAATCTAAAAAAGCTTCCCTACTTTTTTTGTCGCAGTCGCAGTCACTCAAAAAGGCAACGAGGGGTTCTGCCCGGTTGCCTAGGAATTTGTTGGGGCAGTACTCCACGAAATGATGGGAACATCACTTTCTCGGATTATCCCTTTGAAATTGAGTCTCTCGGAAGCAGTGAAAAACTGAGGGATCATTTTTCGGAGAAGCGAACGGGGATGGGACCTGATGTGCCACATCCATCCGCATGTCTCGCCCGTTGGGGGGCTTTAGATACATCCGGGAAGTTTAACAGCGAGTTTGCCCCTGAAAAGTGACCGAAACCCAAAAGGAAAGTCGTCTTCCAACCATCATCTTTCAGAGTGATGTTCAATTTTCTTGGGGGGGACTATCGCACTGATCGAAAAAAACGCCACGAATTTCGAGGTATCCCAACTACTACATGGCCACATCCTTCTTCGATCATCGTGTAGGTGCTGTGAGCTTAGTGCAATTGGACAGTGAGAACCACGATAAACATCGAGTATTGGCCCTCTACTCCGATCCAACAGCTTCTTGGAACGTTGATCAGATGGTGAGGATGCTTCCCTTTTTGGGGAACGAACGGTTTCAAGTGTATTTTTGATATTTTTGATTATGTTTAATTTGCTTTTTCCAATGGGCTGCACAAAAAAAGCTTGAGTATATACACATATAGGAAGACGTAACCCCATCAAAGATGCCAACAATGCTCCATACAGGCAGCGTGTGCTGCAACTCCTAGATGAGGACAAGCCTGGTAGCTGGACAACTCACCTAGCAAGATACATACCTGCTGTGATAGCTGCCGGGCCAGGGTACACCATGGTGGTACTTGTCATTACTACAATATTTATATAATGTAGAATAACACCATGATCATTGTCTAGAATTCTTAGACATATCTTTTAAGTCTGTTTTCTAAACTTGCATTTGGTGAAGC
>OMLO01003979.1_pt1 | contig 12260 bp, 4 predicted proteins | sample 1674811 | NCBI WGS metagenome assembly OMLO01 (sample SAMN06265003, study PRJEB25207) | coral metagenome | isolation source: Coral host | place: Mexico:La Bocana,Puerto Morelos, Mexico | collected 2008-11-13
AAATTGTAATTTTTATGATTAATTGGTAATAAGACTTCGTGTCGTCCAATTCGGTCTGTAATCATACTCGTGATAAATAAATTTTGTTATCACTCGTATGATCACAGACCGAATTGGACTCCACTCAGTCCTATTACCATTACGTATCACTGTATGTCATCATCGTTATTCTGCAAATTATTTTGAACACAAGTGATCGGCTAGCTCTGCTCCTTGTTGGCTGGATAGCTCAGTTGGTATAGTATTGTATACGTTTCGCTAAGATCATGAGTTTGAATCCCATTCCAGTTCCTTTTCTAAAATACTGTAGAGGAAATGGAGGAGCGATTTTCAAACATTCTGCTGAATGTAGCTTGATTTATTCAAATTTGACGTGAAGTCAAACAGTAATTTCTAATCTCTGAGCTTACCAAGACGCGTGGACAATTAACATCTATCAAGCTCAAAATTTTGACCGACTCCTTAGTAACCTCGTCGAATCTCCAGGGCCTGTGTATCCGCGCCTTCAACCAGTATCTGACGTAGCCATGTTTACTTTCGAAGGACGATGGGAGACTGTACGGAGGTATTTTGAAGCTAAACTGGAAGGCATGATGGCCAGGAGGAAGAGAGGACGTCTGATTTCTCTTTTTATCCGCTGTAGAAGCAGGGGAAATTGGTCAGATCATACCACGACACTTTTTTTTACAGCATAGTCTAACCAAACTAAGAATTAAAACTTCAACAAAAACAGGTAAAAAAGTCCTATCAAGAGTCAAATAAGGATTATTAAAAACTGGATCATTGGATAGAGCGATTCAAGAGTTATCAAACATAATACCATGATTTTTTGGGACATTTTTTTGTCTTTAGTTTAGTTTGCTATATTTTGGGGGCATTTGTAATAAAAGAGTCATTCCGCTCCCGATTGTTAGATATGTGATGATTATAGTCAACTCCTCGTTACGCGCTTCGTTTGCTATATATCTATCAACCCAAATCCAACCAGTGCACGTGGAATAATTATTAAATAACCCGTTGGAATAACTCTCCTAACTACCTTAGTTGGTGACTAAGACATCGTCGGATATTTCCCTGTTTAGACAAGTATTCGCGCACGAGAAAAAGATTCCGGCAAGTTTTTGCGAGTATCACACAGTATTGGGTATTGATAATGACGTCTGGGTAACATACTGTAGTCCCCTCCGTGTTTGAACACTGACACAACGGGTATCGCATCATATATAAATCTTAGAGTTCTTTTCGCGTAATCTAGTCGTTACATGTGCATCTCCTACACGCTGCCACTATACAAGAGTTGGGTTCTTAAAAGACGGTTGAAATGAAAAGGGAGTTAATGCCAATGTTTTTTCTAAAAAAAGGTATACCGGTGACTTTTTTTGCGCACTTTAAGTGGATCAGCTTAATTTAAATCTGTTGGCTCCCAAATATTTCAGATTTGAAAACCATGAAATCGATAAAGATAAAAATTTACGTATTCTCGTGCAGGTTCTCTCCCCGGCTACCACTGTTCAGTGTGTAATGCTGTTCGTCTTTTACTGTTACTCATGCTTATAAGTTGGCCTGCTTGCAAGAGTGTCTGTGTATGAACAGGTTATTTCCACTGTTAATTAAGTCCTGTTTAAGGCCGGTTACATGTGAATTTAAGTGAAATTTTACAAACTTTAAGGAATCGTCGAACAAAGAAAACGTTTTGGAACACCACCAGACAGTTGAATGCCCCCAAAAGGGCACCCCAGGCTGGTGGGCAACTGTTTGGTGTACGTCTATCAATTTTTAACTTCAAATTCTAATTTTAAAACAGCATCAAATCTTCAAAATTTCCTATTTTCATAAATTTCGCTCATCTTTTGAGAAAAACTATTTATCTCCAAATGTACCCAAAAAATCACCAAAAAAAATACATAGATACGTAGATATGTGACATGAGTATATAGAATTCTGATTGCTTGAAAAGTGAACGAGATATTTGGGTTAAAACCATGATACCCAGCCAAATTACGGCCTTCAGATGGATAGAATTATGAAATATACAAACAACGGCCTCCATTTGGCGCGAAAATATGCTCGGATATTTGTCCACTGACATAATTTGTTCCGAGAAGCGAACAGGTTTATTATCCCTCAACCGATGATTTTTTGCAACACGCGTTTTTTTTCTCACTCGGATATTCCCAGGTTTTTGGCCGGGGCGTATCCAGTCACGTGACACGTTTGATCAATCGCGTTCCAGCGTAAACAAATTGATGGATTGTAAGGCTTGGTATGTATCCGTATGCCACTCGTATGTTATCCGTATGCTAGCTACGCGTCTCTCTATATCTGAAATTTGTCCGAAATAAGATAAAAAATGTTCGAAAAAATTGACGTCAGAATTTTCTTTACAAGTATTGTATGATAAGGTCGATAAAGGCTCCACAGATATAATGAAAAGCTTTTATTATAGAACCCGAATAAATTCTCATTTTCAACGTTTGCTATTTCAGTTTTAAAGAATACTTTCCAAAATAACAGATGGTCGAATTCGTACATTGTATAAATAACATAATTAAAAAGCGACGGAAATTAATATATTTTTCTTCGGAAGCCAACATATTTTGATCCTGGCGACAGCTTGTAATTTCGACTTCAACTCCTAGTTGAAGTCGAAACAGTTCGTCATTTTCTTGATCATTTGTTGAGTTTTCAACGTTAAAATTCAAGGGTTCATTAACTATACTTTCAGCACGGAATTTTTATGTTACTTCATGTTTGAATAAAAAAACACGTGCAGACCAAACGGATTGCATTTACTGCGCAGCTTTTAATTTATTGATGGACAGCATTTACAAACCGTAATAGTGAAATTTTGCAAGAAAACGTTTTGTAACACTATCCAGTAGGCATTCGATTGCCTGCTATATTAAGCGTTTCAGTACTTACAGTTTCCAAATAGTGTGGCTTTCTTGTGGAAGTAGATCTCTGCATTTTTGTGTGTTGTGGTGTAAACATCCATTTCCTCCCAGTATGTCCAAGATTCACCCTGAAACTCAATGCTAAGGCAGCGAAGTTTCATGTAATCACTGAGATTTAAAACACATTCACCAGTTACTACATCGCCGGGATGATAGTGCTTGCTAGGGCGGGAAAGACAAATCTTCAGGTCTAAATTTTTCCCCATTCTTCAGTGTTGCACGTCAAGATGTGTTCTTGCTGAAGCTGCCTGGGCTATGGGCGTTACTTTTATGATCAACAGCACCCTTACTTCTCGCTTGCTGTTATGCTCTTTTTTGTTTTCTCAGCGCCAATCGAGAACCAAACTTTGAGGAAGTGCAAATAAATGCGACGCAGAGTATCAATCTTTCAAGCAGGTACAAAAACACATTAAAACAGGTTTAAATCGTTTGCCATTTGGCGAACTTAGCTAGCATTTGCTTGGAATTTGATCACCACGCCTAAAAACTGGATTGTAACTGGTTAGTACATGCTGTGCATCGACGCTAGGCACTTGACAGATTGTAAATAGATTCAGGCGCGCCCTGTTATGCATCCAACAGGTGGTTGTAGTCTTCGCACCAATAGCGTCAAACGCCTTTATGTTCTTATTATTTACAACGTGCTTCGTTGGAGGAAACACAATTAATAACAAGTCTAGACTGTAGTCCTCTGAAATAGGGCGCGAACTGAACTTTATTTCCTTGAATTTTGGGTGGGGAACTTGCTATGTGTTCAGCTTACTTCTGTTTAGATTCTGTTATAATATCGGATTACACCGTCCTGACAACCCATACTTCTATACCAGAGATGACAGCCAGAAATAGGAAAACACTGCATTGTACGTTAACGGCTTAGGAAGTAACAATTCTTTTTTACTAAACGGTATGGGTACGTTATTTCTGTCTGATTTACAGCCACGCCTTTTTGTATGCAGGCAGCCATAATTATAATTATTCTCTAAAAGGGGTTATAGAAAAAGTAAGGACCTGAACACAAGAAAGATTGTCAATACCGTTCTATAAAACGTTAAAACCAGCAGCAGGTCCTGTACAATTTCCAGACTATATCCAGTCTCGAATTTTATTACCCAATGGTTTAGTTTATAACATCAAATAGCTCTGGGAGTCACTTATCCCAGTGATTTACTCCTCAGTATGTCTGATATTTTTGTCTTCTCATAACAAAGAAATAACCGTGTGATGTTTTCGTCCTTCCCAAAATGAAGTCAGATACACAAGTTAGCATTCAGTCATGATTCTGTTATTTTATTCAACAGTGTCAGGATTGAGTCAGCAGTGTTTTGTTCGTCTTAGTCTTCCGTTTCCATCCTCTCAGCTTCTTGCATAACTTGTGAGATCTTTTGTCCAAGTTTTCTTTTCTCAACTGTAAATGAAAAAAAAAAAAAAACAAGTAAAATACACATGCTCTGTCGTTATCTTTCCTTTCTGCACAATGTACCGCATAAGACCTCAAACATTACTGTATCAAGGTTTTATTGTCTAGTCAGAACTATTTTCTTGTTTGAAAGCCAAGTGTGACATGGTCACTTTGATGTCTGATTGTAAATCAAGAGAGGATAAAGGGAACCCATCAACAACCCTTGTTGAAAATCCACACCAACGTGATGGGTTGTTTGGCTGAAAATGGAGTTGTAGAGCTTGCAATTAAACACTGTTTTCAAGTCAATCTTTGAATGTCAATTCTTAGTATTGAATATCACATCTCCCAACCTCCCAATATAAGTGTTCTTGACCCATTTCTTCAGAGACAGGAAAATTGTAAACAAAACATACGATTTATTAGTTTAGACTTGATAACAGTGTTTCCAATTTTAATGGAAAGTTAATTTAAACTGATGGCTTGGGGAGAGGAACTTTAAAATTCTAGTCACAGAATAATGAAAGAGTAGGGAGGAACATGTGGTAAATTCAATGACTACTGTGTTGATAAGGCACAATTCACCATGAAAATTTCTATACTTTTCTACCAACAACCTGCTACACATGCATCAAAACAGATATCTGGGGACCAGTTGGGATTATTGTTGAATAAAGATTACGACAGTCAATCAATGGTGAAGGCCCTCAATATTTACCCTCGCCACGAAAATTATGAGAAATGATCAAATGGTACTGACGGTTTGTACCAACTGGGATGTCAGACCTACTCTGCCTCTACCTTAAAACATAGTCAACAAATTCCAACTGAAATTCCCAGACATAACTGTTCCACTTGCTTTTCAATCATGAGCAAAAGCTCTTAGATCTTTGGTTAAATCAGTGCTGCAATCTACTAAATTTTGAACAATTGAAACCCCCCCCTAGAAAGTCTCCCTAGAAATACTGCTCTTTTAAGAGGTGTACAAAACATGTTTTCAGTGAGTTACAGACCAGGCGGTGCAATGAGTGTGATTCCTTGTTTGACCTCCTTCTTCTCTAACTCCTTTGTTAGTTGTTTGTCAGGCTTTAATCTGGAAAGTAACAGTAAGGTGTACATCAATCACTTTTACTTTCTTAAATAAAAAAAATCATCATCATCAGTCCTCATCACGCCATCGGACGCATAAGGCCTTAGATAAAAAAAAAAAGAAAAAAAACAGCACAAAAGCAGCAAACACCATGTTAATACTTTGAAGCTCTTTAAAAAGATCATATTTAATTAAATCTGATCTAAAAGCCTTAAACAACCCCTTTGGAAAGGTTAATTTGACTGATGAGCTATTGAAAATACTTTCATTTTACATGTTGTTAGTTGCCATTCTTCCCTGTTGAACAGGCAAGTATATCATCTGGAGGAAAAACAAAATGATATAGATCCCTGCCTTTAGAAATTTCAGCTCATCATGTTTGATGATTGTTACAACTGACCTGTTTTTGATGTGAAGATCTTGCCTCTTGCTTCTGATTTCTTCTATTCTCTTCATGGCTCTCACTAAAAATAGTATATCAAATGTCAATTAAGTACATATTAAAATTACTGCAATATTTGGAGACCTGAAGATTACAAGGCAAGCACAGTTTTGGACCAAGAGATTCAGACAAAAAAATGATTGTGCATAGAGATGTATGTCTGCTATAGTCAATCCAGTGAGTGAAATCAGCACAAACCTACTGTCTTGCATGTCAAAAAGAAACAAAACTACAGTCTAGTAGTCAGCCACCGAGGAGATAATGGCAGGCTGGCATATATGAGGGGTCATCGCCACCAAAATCCTGTTTCAAATTCTGTTATGTAGAACCTGTGTGGTTTATAAATTCTTCGCTGAAAAGACTAGAACAGAAATTGAACAAACGGAATAGAATTTAGAAAGACAGAACTGAAATAACACAAGCAGAACAGAATTTAAAACATCACAAACACAACATAACAGACATTGAAGCGACAGAATAGAAATTGACGCTGTACCAATTTCTGTTCTGTTGATCAACCAACCAAGTGGTGCCTGGGAAAGACCCAGTTGAACATTATAATACATGGATATTATAAAATACGATATTCACAAACAGTTCTAATCACAGCCCAGCCCGTTGTCACAATGTAGAACATCTTCATGGTTAATTTCACATTTTGTCCCTTGAAAGGGATGAGCGGCCCAAAATAATACATAAACACGTGCCAAATTACAGAGGAGTCAAACTCCAAGAAGCGACATGCAGATAACAGCGGAAATCATGTAGACCTATGACCTAAAAAACTTTGCCATAAGACGATCTAAATTCCACTAAAATTTCTCCTTATAACAGAACAGGTAGTGCCCTTCATAAACACGAGTGAAGCGACAATAAAGGTCCAGTTACCGAGCAGAGAACGGCAAACGTACAAATGTCACGAACCGTAAAAGCCGTGTAGGATAGTCAACCCTATTTACATAGGTATAGTTCTCGCAGCGCGAGAACTTGTACATTGACTTGAAGTAATTGTATCCTTCACTTCACGGAGAAGGTCGATTACCCTCGGGTCAATTCCTCCCATACCCAAGTATCTTACAAGGACATTTATCACTCAATCAAGGCAAAATGCTATATAATCTAAACCATCTGCATTGTGGTTACCCCTTTCAAATCGCCTTTGAATAAACATAATGTTGCACACACTCTCATACGGCAGCCATATTTCAAGGTGGAATAACTTTTCTATGCGCAGGAACGACTGTATTTTATTTATTTATAAATTATAATGTTCAACTGGGTCTTTCCCAGGTTCCACTCGGTTGGTTGATCAACAGAACAGAAATTGGTACACAGTGTCAATTTCTATTCTGTTGCTCCAATTTATGTTACGTTGTGTCTGTGATGTTTTAAATTCCATTTTGCTCATGTAATTTCAGTTCTGTCTTTCTAAATTCTATTCCGTTTGTTCAATTTCTGTTCTAGTCTTTTCAGCAGAGAATTTATAAACTACACAGGTTCTACATAACAGAATTTGAAACAGGATTTTGGTGGCGATGACCCCTCATAGGCATATATGTTAAAACCAAATTGTGAGCAATTGTTAAAAGATTTTTATTTTGTAAAACTTAAGGTGAATTGATCAACATGACCTGAGTATGGGAAAATGGAAAAATCTGAGTCCATGACAGGAATCAGACCCATGACCTCCTGAACACCAGGTGGGCACTCTATCCACTAAGCTACAAGAACTCATGGACAGCAAGGTCAGTTAACTGAGTTCAAGTGTCATGTTGATTAATTTACCTGTCATATTTCATTACTGAGCTCAAAATTCACCATTGTTATGCACTCATTTTTATCTTAAACTGATATTAACACCTCAATTCTGTTGACTGTTACAAACCTGTGTTAGACCACAGCTCACGGTTGTACTTTACTGGAACATTTCTTTTCTTTTCAAATTCAAATGCACCGTCCTGTAAATCAAAAGATAAATAAATATGGCCATTGTGAGAAATTAGCACTGGGACAGGTGAGTTTCTTACTATGGCCAAGGAAAACTCAGTCTTTCTTGACTGATTGTGCTATCATTGCATTGGACTCCTATGTGGAAGAGTAATTCCAGCTCAACAGTTCATATTTAACTTTAAATTTAATTTAACTTTAATTTTACCCAATTACTTAATTTTTGCTGCTGTTATCGCTACTTCTAAATATTATGTAACGTTATGTGATTCTTTGTCACATTTATACTCTATACAACAAAACATCTCATATGTAAACTAGCAACATGGTTTAGGATGCATATGAACCTAAACGTGGTTGGACTACAACTAAACAGAGAGCTCTGTTGTTGTCCCTATATTTAGATTGTAGATTACTTTTTACTTACTATGGCAAGCTCTTTGCCTGCTGCCTTTCTGAAGGCTTTGGTCCACTTGATTTTTCGTGGATTTCGTTTCATCTTGAAGTTCTTATGGCATTTGGAACGGCAAAATCTAAAGATCTAAAAATGGAGTGTAGCAATGCGGTTCGTTATATAAGGAAAAAACAGACAATAAGCGATCCTGTGAAACTAAGAAAGTTGTAGAATGGTAACTCACTTTACAGTCGTTTCTTACAAATGCTGTTCCGTGTCCTGGATATATTGTGGACGAACAGAAATAACACTTCTCAAGACGCATGCTGCTTCGAAAAGAAGTCCTGAAAAAAAGGAAAGTCCAATGGTGGTGCAACAATTAGTCAGCGGAGTGGGCATATAACGATAATTACGTGGTGTAACAATCATTAAATTTTACACTAGGAAGCATAAATGTTTATCACAGTGTAAAGCACGACTTAGGCTTCTTCTTCTAAATCCTCATAAGAGACACTTCAAAAACGCGAGGAAGTGACCACCAGTTTGTTAAGAAGCGCACATTTGCTGCTCAGTACTATCTATAGCAGAATGAATATATTATGTAGCGTAGCCAATCAAAATAGAGAGGAAAAAATATGGTAATACATGCAGTAGAACTAATAACCTAAATGGCTATAAATCGGCCCCCAGAACCTCACGAAAAACATGAAAACATGCACCTGAAGAAAGTTAGGCTTATTTTTATTCATACTTCTTCGTATTTTTTAGGTTTAAAAAACAATATAATCGTATTTCGACTGTTGCGTATTAAACCTCAGTACCACACTCCTTATCTTATTTTTAAGAATATTTTACTGAATAAACCTAAGGCTGAAATTGTGAAAAGAATCATAATTTCGTGCGTCTAAAATCTGTAAATACAAGACATGATATGTTTTTAGTCAACAGTATAAAATTATTCCTTTCTCTAAACGGCAAAACTAGCCAACAAACAAAACACCCTCCACCAGCGATAGCCAAATGATCAATGATGAGTGCTACATATAATATAATTTGTGTGTAGTGCATACACGATGTAAGCGATACAGATCTGGGCACCAATATTTCATGATTTTTTCAGCCTAAAATCGGCAGAAAAAATAGGAATATTCAGCCTAGGCCGGAAAAACAATATTCTTATAAAAAAGAAAGAGTGGTACTGTATGATACGCACGTATGTAGCTATAGGTGGCATAGTTCCATATACGGACGCTCATTTCTGAGCTAGGACAACCTGACGTGATTTGTAGGTTATGGGACAACTGGATATAACATATGATAAACAATAAAGGTAAACAATTATTTTAATTCCTCCATCCTATTCAACAAGATGCTCCTTTTGTGAATTTTGTATCATTCATTGGTTACTAGATGCACTTAGTAATGGGATTCCTCTAGATCTAGAAACTTGATCTGTTACCGACACACGTCAGTTCTGTTGGAAGCAAATCAACCACAGTTTTAGATCTTGATCGTTTCCACAGGCGAACTTAGGTCGAGGAAGTTCCATAAATTGCAGCAGATTTCCCTTTCACACCAAAACACACAAATGACAGAGGACCTACAGTTTTAAAGGAAATGATTAGTGGAGCGCACCTACTCGCTCAATTACGTCATTTACACAAATCCGGTTTTAATAATCCCCAATACCGACGGCAAAAAAAAAGCACATGTCACAATGGATTATCTTTTTTTAACCACACATTCTTTGTTTCTAAACGCCGTAGGTTCTGAGCGGATTTCGTGTACGACCAGTTGTTTACTTTTCTTCATGACCATAATTGTCCTTTTGAATCCAATATCCCGCCTCTTTAGAGCACGTGACCAATCTTTTGTTCTGCTGTAAACTTCGGCCGCTAATTTGAGATGGTGCGTATTTTGCGTTTAAAATAATGCAACGAGATTTTGCTTTCGATGGTTAGAGGATTGATTTTTTTACTGTGGAAGACTGAAGTATGGGTAAGTAAAAATTAATACAGGTTGTAGGGACTGTTTTAGGTGTTGTCGTTTGTGAACCGTATTGCCAAGTCTTTGCAGATCGAACGTCATGATATGTTTTACAACGAAATAAGGGAGATGAACCGAGAAGAAGCTTTTCTATTCAAAACGTACGATCGTATTCTAAATACCCGTTCGGTGCTGTAATCAATATGGATGCAGTTTCCAGCAATTTTTATTTCGCAAGGCGCATACAGGCGTCTCGTAACTAACTAAGCTTGCGCGCAACGAATTTTATGACGTTAACTGATTTGCAAAATAAGAAGTCTTGCGAAGAAATAAGTTTCTGTTACTGTATTGGCAAACCCCGTTGATGGCTACAACGACAAAGAGAGTCGACGTGAGCTTCGTTTTCGCTAGTGCAAACGGAATTTAGCACCGGGAATTGAACTAAGCTTATAATCTTTACGTGATTATTAGTGCGCTATTCTGTATGCCATATGATAAAGTTTCGTGGTAGAAAACCATAAGTTGTGTCAGTTCTTTTTTTATTTTAAACTGGAAGTAATGTTTTTTATTTCCTTGATAACAACAAAGCGCAGCTTGCACTTAGCTTTCTAACCAACGTGTCCGTTATTTGGACTTGTCAATAAATAGCACTGTCATTTTGAAGTAAGGTCAATCATCGATGGAACGAAATAAGAAAGTATTCTAGCACTAAGAATCGTTTTTTACGAAAAACAGAAATACCTAAAACAACTGAAATAAGAATGGTACCATAAAATTGGTCACGTACAGCAGTCGGACTGTAGCTGTGTCTAGCTCTATCTGTCGGCATTTGAAGCCCGTGTCGGTGGTGTATTTTCAAAAGTACTTGTATCCAGGCTTGCTAGAAGTAATTCAGTGTTTTGTAATCGTATGCGAGTCAATCTAGAGATCGTATTATGAGATTCCATTGCCGAGAAGATCTTTTATTTCAGTTTTTCCTCAATAAAATCGTGTTCCTGTGAGTACTTTACATTTGTGTGCCTGTTGTCACCCCATGGTGCGAAGCCGCAAAATTTTACCGGATAATTTGCAGCTTTCTAAGTTCTTTGATTGACAAATTCTCGAAGAATACCAAATATTTAAAGAGGTTTTGAAGAAGGAATTTACGTTTCTTGTGGATTTTGCATTGTAAACCAGTTTAAATCTGAAAAGCTCCTGGTTGGTATTTCCTATTTACATTGCGCCACATCTGTCGAGAATTACTGAAGCGAATAGAATTCCATCATTGACGCGTGGATGTCGTGCGAATGACAAGATGCCTATCTTTCGCACAATTAAGTTTTACATAGTATTTAGTACACCAACGTTTGCGTTATGATTTCATAATGATTTCATAATAATTTAAAAAAGAGATTCTTGTTTTCTGGGTAACAGAAGAAAATGTTTTGATGCATGTTTTGGTTTGAGAGGGATAGGTTTATTCATAAATATTTTCTAGAGTTGTTGAAGGGTCACAGTGAGTCAAGAGTACACACAGTAAAAAATTACATGAATGGCATTACATGTCAAGGAAACGTGATCAAAAACGGCTATGGTTGAAACTGATAGAGAGAAAACAGAAGAAACAAAAACATGACATGGATTTTCAACACACACAGTGCAACGGTGCATGTTTTGTCTATAATTTCATTTTATGCAAAGCTGTGTCTGTAAATCAGTTGAAATGTGTTGCTTTCAATAAGGTAACATACTGTAGAGTGACCTGAGAAATGCAAGTGACTGGCTTTTATATCATCACCAGATATACACAAAACATGACAACACTTTGTACCAATTTGAATCAATGGTCATTGATATTGAATCACATTGTTTTGTAAGAATTTTATTCTAGCCTTGAAGTCCTTTTTTATTCCATACAGCAGAAGAATTAAGCCCTACAGCCTGGGATTTTTGAAAATAATATGGAAATCTGCAAACTACTTTTCCAAACTGTGTATATTGCTGGTTTTCACCTATCATGTGATCAAACCTAAAAATCGTAACCATTCGATAAATAAAGTCACGAATAA
>OMLO01003980.1_pt1 | contig 12259 bp, 3 predicted proteins | sample 1674811 | NCBI WGS metagenome assembly OMLO01 (sample SAMN06265003, study PRJEB25207) | coral metagenome | isolation source: Coral host | place: Mexico:La Bocana,Puerto Morelos, Mexico | collected 2008-11-13
AATGAGTTAAATTGATTAATGAGACGACAGGACAGTTATTGTAAATTTCAATCTAAAGAATTTAGCAGCCTGTTTAACGTTCTTCGTGGCATGTTCAGGAACGCCTGACATTCTCTTTCTACTTGGGTCAACTAACGCCCGGGGGGGTACTCAAAAAAGTTTTATACGGGGAGGCTCCGCCCCGAGGTCCAACCCCTTACCCTTTTTTATACCATTTTTTCAGAAAAGGCACCGCTTTCGTATACCTTTTATTGGAAAAAGGTACCCCTTTCATATACCTTCTGAAGAAGACTTAGGAATAAATTGTTAAAACAGGAAGTCTTCTCATTTTTTTCACGTAGCGCGTAATTATTAAAATGAAACAGTCATAAGTTGCGTCTGCTGGATCTGTTTTAATTCAAGGCCCTTTTTAATACCCGAATGAGGATTTTCCTACCCTTTCACATACCTTAACTTGTGAAATCCCAACCCTTCTATATACCTTAAGCCTGAAAAAGGCACCCCTTTCGGGCGGAGCCTCCCCGTATAGGCCATTATAGGGAGTACCCCCCCCCCCCGGGAACTAACGACGGCGGCTATGCGGTCCGACTCGGAATAAGGATTCGCTAAAAATATTTACGTGATTGCTTTTATCTTAAAACCGGATGGAAGAACAAATTACTGATGAAAGCCTTATCTTTGTAATGAGATTCCATTTCGCAGGAAATGTCATAAAGTAATAAAGCTTACTGCGGGAATGATTGAAGATTAAAACGTGAGCTGGATCACCGACAAAAATTAATCGAGTAATTTCATCTAAGACGTAGTAGGAAAATGCTCGATTGCGCGCGTGTTAGAATATTTGTAACGTGTTACTTGGTACGTGACAGGGCTTGGAACCGTGTACACATGAAGTACCCCTCGCCAGTTATTTAATAAAACTCGCCATTGATCTTGACAAACTAACAATAAATATATGCCAAACTGCCTGTGCATGTAGTGGCTTAGTGCCGCCTACAGAGATGAAGGATAAAGGCGGCGTGCTAAAGATGGTCTGCCCTTACCGACATGCTAATGGTTGTTTTATGTTTATTAAAGTAGTTTGTAGATGTGATAATCATTTCCGTCCTCCTCCGTTGAAATGTTAATGCGTCAAGATAAGACATAAATTTATACTTACACGCATATTTTGAGTTGTTGTTACTTCTACGTGTCACCAGCTAATGCACGTGCAGATCAGTCACAGTGAATGAGGGATTAAGGCCTTATCTGTTCATTAAATCCAGAAGCCCAGTTTACCCACTCATCGGTAGGCAAGAAACAAAATGAAGAGAGACAGTGGTGTTACTGCCAATCTTAAAGGAGCTTATGCAGTCACGGTATTTTGGCTACGCACAAAATTACCTTATTGGTTTACAAAGGTAAAAACAAAACACCAAAAAAACCGTAAAGGAACAAGGATGGTTAAGGATGGAGAAGATTAACAGGATTATAAACACATGAAAACAGGCTGGAGTTTTCACGACGCGCAAACCGTGACATAAATCATGTGTACTTTTGTGCTGAGCGCAGCTTAAGGGCACACACTCTACCCAGTTTTTCCGCACACTCTACCCAGTTTTCCCGCTTTTCCCCTGCTCGTTGTACTGATACCGGCAAGGAGGGCTCCCGTCGTAACAAATTGAAACAGAAACTTCTAGAGAAAAATGGCTTCCTTTGTTTAGTCGGTCAAAGGTTTAATATAGCAAGCACTATTAACATAATTTTTTTTTACATCAGTCTTGAAAATGTCTTTTTTCTGAGAAAAAAACGTAGTTGGTGCTACTAATCTCCAATATTGGGTCGTTTCTTCCTGTCTTTTATTTGCCCAGGACTTTTATCGTATCATATTCAAGCGGCGATAAATCTTTTTGTGAACTGTTAAAACCAAGCTGTTGTCAATCGATAGTGCAAACAATGGAGCGGGCTCTTTTTTTAACTTTCGGCTGGCCACTTGGGCTCGTATGCAGACTTTACCTTTATATAAATTACCTCTGGCTTCTGCATTAAACTACCGGCTTACAACCATTTGACAGAAATCATCCAAAAGTTCCTATTCGTTTAAAACATATAGTCACTGATTGGGTTCTCGGGTGTGGCAGTGTAACAGTTATGTATTCTTTTCCCGAAGGACGTGCGCCTCTATCTTCAATTAGGAATTTAAAAACCGAATCACTCAGGCAACCAAGGAAGGCACGGTGAACGGGTGGGGATAACATGTTGCCAGACTTTGATAAATTTGCCGGTACCCATTTATACACCTGGGTGGAGAGAGGCACTGTGAGATTTGAGTGTCTTGCTCAAGAACGAAACACAATGTCCCCGGCCAGGGCTCGAACCCGGACCGCTCGATCCGGAGTCGAGCTCACTAACCATGCCAGGCTTTGGTAGCATGTTATCTAGGAGGAAATAATCCTAGTCATCTCATGACATTGGTTTTGAGTGATTGACTGCTTTACAGCTTAGTTTTTATATATTTCTTTCTGTTTTTGCACACGTTTGATGTCAGAAGTTAACGGAACGTTTGCACGACGTGACAAGTTACATATGATAGACATTACAAGTTAACTCAAGACAAAAAAAAAATGAAAACTGTTTGTTACTAGACAAAACGGAGGCCATATGGAATTAATACACAAAATTACTTAGCTTGGCAAAATAAAATAAAATCCTCAGGACACTGTTATTGTTTGCTAATGCTGCCTGGTATCCCTTTGAAACTACGAAAGGTAATATTTCGAAAGAGGTCACTGATAGTCCATCACGTGTCGACGGCTGGTACCAAAGGTTCGAAGAAACAAGCTAAAATTCGGCGTCCAATGTTTAAACTTTCACTGCTAGAAAGTTTTGCAATTTCTAGCAGTTTTGGCCTAAAACTCATCCATCACTGACAAATAGTGTTTTGTAGTATAATATTTAGTATTTAGACGTTGACGTGATCTGAAAATATCCTATCTCTTTATCAAGAATTTATTGCGCCATAAAATCATTAAACAGAAAATAATGTCAATCAGTGGACGTGAGAGAAAACTGCGTGCGCACTTGTTATTAATCAACTTTGCCTTTTAAATCTCCGAACCTCCTTATCTCTGGAAAGATTAAAGACACGATGTCACGATTTTCAAGTCATTGCTCTGATGCAAATAAGTTCCTTTCAGATTTTGAACCATAAAAGTATAGTTTTCCAAGGTAGGAAAACCGTCCAGGGACTCTTAACGTTTAGCATATGACGCAAGGCAGTCACGAGATTTCTTATCAGGAAAGTAGGACGATTTGTCATGATAAAACAACAATCGGCCAGTATACCTCTAAGTTAAGTCTGCATACGAGCCAAGTGGCCTTATCTCCGGTTTCTGTTACATGAAGGACTAGGAGTGTACTTCTCTCTGGATGGGATGTTAGTCCATCGCAGGGTTACCCCCAGCATTAAATTAGCCGATACCCATTTATACACCTGGATGGAGAGAGGCACTGTGAGAGTAAAGTTTCTTGCCCAAGAACACAACACAATGTCCCCGGCCAGGGCTCGAACACGGACCGCTCGATCCGGAGTCGAGCGCATTAGCCATACCTGAGGCCATCGTGCTATACTTTTAGGGCACTCCTGCAATTCACTCTTTGGTGACGCATTCTCTTTACCATGATCAGCCCCTAGAATCGATTAGTAATGTAGACACTGTACAAGTAAGGCGAATCGGAGTGACTCCCCGAGAAGGATGAATGTCTCAGGCTACAGACAATTGCGATGGATATATGTGGAATGCACTAAATTGAAGTGTCTTTTGACGCTTCTCATGCCCTGTTAGTTATCGCATATCAACTTTTTGGCATTCTTTGTCAATCAAAACGATGCGCACGCTCTTCGCCGCGGCTGTTGTAGCCTCGCCTCGAACCGCGATAATCCAGGCTTACATTAACCGTCCCCTGACGTTTGAGAACGCTCGCACGAAGAGGATGTCTTATTGTAATGATTGACTTCACATTTACCTGTGTTTTCTCATCTGTTTAGTTTATTTTCATATTTAACCATCATCGGGTTTGGACATATGGAAATGGGAAGGCAACTAGGCGATAAGTTTCAGCCGAAAGCTGATCTCGTAGCGCACCTTTCACCCATCAATGCTAATGGTTGTGTGAGCTGAAATGGCCATTTGTAGTTTTATTGCTTTTTTTTCTTCTTGAATTTCATTATTCAGTTTTAAGAGGGGTCGCGTACTCTATATGTTCATAACAACTGCTATCACTCACTCATCCTCACCGTCCCTGGGATATAAGGAAAAAATCAATACAATTACGCCATGCCTCGAAGAGCCTAACTTACAAGAACTAAGGTCCGCTTACATCAAAAAGCTCTGGTAGTTGAAACCTTCTTTTCGTGAAAAGTGAGTACATATCTTTTACCCTTCAGTTGGTCGCATTTATGCATTAAATAACTAGAAAGATATCAATTTTTTTTCTGGCAAAATAGCAAGTGTTGTCCCTTACCCTCAGTTTCGTCCTTCAAGGCCCTCACCTAACACTTATTGAGATTATCTCCGATTCATCAGCCCTAGCAGCTGGTAACCACATTAAAGTTTATCAAAGTGTAACGGATGTCTCCAAGAACAGAAAACGTGACTTATAAAAACTTACGAAGAGTAGCAGCTTTTTGACTTTTAGTTTTCAACACCACAAAATGAGTAATTTTCATCGCATTCCTGCCAGAATAAACACTTTATTTACTGAAAGTTAGGTAATCAATCCTTAGTTTTGTTGAAATTTCCCACGATGTTCAACTGTGGTGAGTCCTGGGTAGATGGAATTATAATTAGCTTGACTAGCAAAATAATGTGTTTTGGCGGAGTATTCGATGGCATTTTGCCTGCGCAACAGCTGAAAAAGTTACTCTTTTATCAAAGTTGCATACCGCTGAAAAAGAGCCTATATAGGATGTAAGTCGTCGATGATTTCATGATAGTAATCTCTAAAGTAACGAGATAAAGCTAAATTGAAAGTTAAGTGCTTGCGGCTGTTAGCTTTTTAGGGTACCATCAGTGTAAAACAGCCTCTGTCAAACTGCACACACCTTGCATGAGTTACACGATGTTCCTGTTAAAACTATCACTGTTCCTGTTAAAACTGTTAAAACTACCATCAGTGTAAAACAGCCTCTGTCAAACTGCACACACCTTGCATGAGTTACACGATGTTCCTGTTAAAACTATAAGGTGTCTTGAGTAGTTATGGATAATGTGGGCGTCTTTGTAATAGCTGGAAGTCTTCGTGAATAAGCCTCCTGTAACAAATTCATTAGGCGCCGTTTGTCGTCGTGATATGCGTAGTAACATCGTCCCATTTCATGACAACATGAACTGTACCGTTACTTTCATTTTTCCCTAAGCAATCGTCAACAGAAGAGATGCCTCTTTTTACATTTCATTTTATGTCAATGGTAATTACAACGGAAAGAATCTCTTCAATTCGAAGCCTTTTAATTAAACTCATCATGCCACCTTCACTGAAATCGCGTGTCAATTTTTTGTTGGTTTTTCGGCTTGGATCACTTTTGAAGCTATTTAGGGCCGGGCCACCTTGTAGCAAGCTAGAATTTACTCTGTAATCGCACTATAGTTTCTAAATACTTAAGTGGGGGATGACATCTATTTATATACAATGGCTAAATGCAGCTTCAAACTGCCGTGTCTCTTTTTAGCTTGTTATTGTGTTTAGTTAGGCGTCAACGATGTGTTGTCTGTGTTGGAGTGTGTGTGGATGTAGATAGTTCAATTCAGTTAATCTAGTTAGTTCTCAGTTATGGATATGTGCGTCCTTTGGTTTGACTTCAGGCTCTTAGATCATATGATGTAACATAGAAAGGGATTTATTTTGTCAGCATGTACGACAAAATTCTTTTAACTAAATCTAAACGAAATGCTTGACAGTCGGGTAAAGAAGAGGCCTGTCAAGGCTCAAGAAAACAGAAAACAACATCAACAACACAGGTTAAGATATACTAGACTCTACGCTTTCTTTTCTATCAAAGCAAGAAATTCAGTTGAAAAACTTCCGTCTGTCTCTTTTTTGGCTAAGATTGTCTTTGTCTTGGGTTCAGTCCAAGTTAAATGCAGGGTTGTTGAAAAAAATATCGGAGATTTCGGTAACCTCACGGTTTCTACCAGTGAAATGTTCAAACAGTGAACTGCAGATCAACATGAATCACAATAAAAATGTTATCTTGCTGTGGGCATGCTGTGGGTATGCTGTGGGTATGATGCGATTATTGCCATCAGCCATCCTTTTGGTTCTGGCTGTTAGCACGATAGCACGTGATGCGCCGACCCCTAACGTGTCTTTGGCCGTGCGTGCCACCTTAAACATTTCTTTTGTCTTATGTGAGGAAGTGGTTTAAGAGGCTGGGGGCAAAACGTGAATCAATGTTCATTTCCTCGTTGCACGGACGTGACGGTCAGTCAGCCTAGCGAATCTTCCGCCCTGGATGCGTTACCAGCTTTCGGAGAAGTCTTGAACTGAGTTAATTTCATTATTGTTTCAGACTGGAAGAAAAGGACAAAACTAGACGAAATTTGATATGATTGTCTTTTCTGTGGCTATAATTTAGAAAAAAGCACGAATTTGCTTTTACTCGATGCAGCACGCGGAGATATGCTGATGACAATTAGCTTTTGTTATATTATTCGAAGCATTTCATTAAGATTAACAAAACCGAGACCAATTATGGAGAAATAACAACAAAATGAAAAGACCTCTGCGATAAATGTACACAAATCAAGGAATGCACAAATGCACGGAATCGTATTTGACCGTTAATCGGATTTCATTGAGATTCACTTAAATCTTAAATTCTTATCCGTTGAACACAATTACTTAGTAAGGGCAGAGGTTGAAGAATTTTCTCAATGCAATTACCATATATCTCCCTCATTTTGCAGTACGTTTGTTAACGAGCATAACAACTCGTGCATTCTTTAAGACTTGATGATGGAAAGGGATCCCTTTTTTCTTATCATTTAGATCTCAAGATAACATCGGACTGACTTTGAACACGACATGGTTGCGTCTTTCAGAATACCTTTGAGTCAAGGAAAGCTCTGATTGCCTAAAATCTTTCACAGCTGTTATACAAGTTTTAAGTTATTCTATAAAATATCAGGCTGAAATCGTGAGTCAATTCACGCTGGATACATAAACATATATTTATTTCACTATTTTCTCAAATAAATGTATGTGCGAGCCTTGCAATAACAAAAAGAAAAGGAAAAATATAGCTCTCATCACATTTTAAAGACATTATCCTGATTAATTAGATTAGTAAGTAAGGCCGATTTGGTGATTGCTAGTATACTAATAGATATAAGCATGCATAGCCTCGGACTTTACCTACTGTAACTGACATTACATACGATTTAGTTTTAAAATGAATTCTGATAGGAAACGCTTATGAAACGCGCAACTAACATAGTTTGATGGTTTTGTTCTAGCACGAGGTCCCCAGATGTTAAATCATTTTACTCGGAGAATGCGTTGAATAAACTGGCATTTACGATCAATGTAGCCAATTTGTAGGGCGTTCGAGGCCGATTGATTTTAATCTGAAAGAGTGTGCTTCCATGTCAACGAGTTGTTTCGCAATTATGAAGATAAAACTGTGTAGATGTACATAGTAGTCTGATTCGTAATTGTATACTTAAACGTTAAAGCGGAACACGACATTTGAAGCCACCCAGATGCATCAGGGTACGAGCGACCCGTGCGAGCGATCCATTTTCAGTATAGCACAACGTGCACAAAGTGCTCTAAGATCCTAAAGAAAATTCCTAAATATTTACATGTTAGGCTGAAAATTCAATCCAAAATCTATTCTGCTTGTTATAACATTGTCTCCTATTATACATGCAGTCTGCCCTTAACCACTTTCCAGCTCCCGAGCTTGAAAATGCAACCCCGTCAAAATTTACATTTTCTTTAAACTTAAGCCAGTTAACTAATGATATGCGATTGTTCCTAGTTTGAGTGTCTTTTATCTCAAATCTTAAGTCGTGACAACTCTCACTAAAATTATTCTAATTGCTGAAACGTTTCTGTTCTTCGACGGAAGGCTTACAGGCATGGATGTAACAATCACTTGTTCTGCTCAAATAGCTTTCTGTTTTGTTGAGAGAATGAAATGATGCCTCTTAGTACATCGTTGACGTGACCTGCAGAAGCAATGAATTGGTTTCGAAAGCTTTTCGAGTCCGTAAAGTGCATGCATACGTCTAATGATGGAAACTATTAAAGGCTGTCAAATTAAGTCAACGTCAAATTAAACTGCAAATTATCTGGTGCTCACATTATCCTTCGTTGTTCTTTTTTGTCATTTTGATTGTTTTCGTCTGTTGTTCACTTTCGACTTTCTCTTCTTGTATTGAATTTGCACGGTGCTTTCGACTTTCTGTTGTTTCTACGCGTTACGAATTTCCTGTGACGCGGTCAGTTCCGTAGCGCCTTAGCGTTAATGGAATGAGTACATAAGCAAATGCTAACTCATTGACACCGGATGTTGCAAGAATCACAATCTGACTTGAACAAATAATCACAGGAAAACAACCATGCAAAGAGTTTTGAATCGAAATGACGAATGCCGAAGCTTAAAAAAAAAACTTGTCACGAGAGGTGAAACATGTCAACAGAGATGCGAAGCAGTCATTACAACCACGGCAATTCCTGACGGAGCCGCTAAGCGACAAATTGTCTTTCAGTGCAGAACTAGGAAGAACTTAACACAACTAATAAGAATAAGTATTTAACGCCTAATTATTTATCCAAAAATGACTGCAAACAGTAGAACGCTTAAATGATAATTAGAAAGTGCAATTTAGTATTCTCTTTACGAGGAGCACAAGCCAAACGGGCTATTAGTTAGTCTTTTCGCTAACAAGCTCAGCCACTTTTAGTTTCGACAATCTCAAGTAAATTCATCTCGTCTTCTCACTTCTAAAGCCAATAATCCTTGGCTCTTAAGTCGTTGCTTGGCTACTTCAAGAAATATTCAATAGAGGCATCAAGGCTTCATCGTCAGCTTGTAAAAATTGCTTTACTTGAGTCTTGCATTCCGCTTGAACTTTCAGCTTTCATCCACTACTTCTGAAGAATCCGGATCGGCCGTAGAGGGTGTCTTAATCGAGTATAGTTTTGATAATTGTCGCGCTAAACGAGCGTGAGTCTTTCTCGCTTTTCCTTCGATCCTGGCGCACCGGCGCAGCGCCTTTTTGTAACTTTGTCTGAAGTAGTCGTCAAGCGCGCCGTATAGGTACGGGTTCAAACAGCTGTTCAGCCAAATACAGAAATGAGAATACTTCATGAATATAGTGAAGTACGGGTTTTTATATCCAGAGCCGTAATCTGACCAGAAAAACAGCATATGATTCGGCAGGTAACACAGAGCAAAACTCACTATCAAAACGATCAGCAGACGAATGAATTTCTTGTGGCCTGCTTTGGTTCTGGACGTGGTAGATTTCCTGCCTTTGAAGTCTTCATCCCTTCTATTTAGAACCGTGGCCATTTTGCTATAGGCGACCCCCATAATGATGAGAGGGAGAAGGTATTCGGCTATAAAGAGGTATAAAGTGTACCCTTCTACTAAAATTGTGTGGTGCTTGCCCCAGTTTTCCTCGCAGCTGAACTTGTTGTCTTCACCCTCCACTGTCTGATTCACGTCCATGACAATGATTTGTGGCAAGGCGGACAGAAAAGCGCACAACCAAACTAGTGCAAGAAGCAACTTGACCTTCCCGAGGGTCAATCTGGCTTTCATTGGATAAACAATGCCCATGAATCGTTGGAGTGTCAGAGATGTAAGACTGAAGATCGACGCACCTTGGCTCAGCAATGTTAGTGCTGGAATGAGCTTACAAACTGCCGTGGAGCCGAAAAATCCAAACGGATACTTGCCGGTCTCGTAATAGAGTAAGATGAAAGGCGTGCATACCAAACCGACCGCCATGTCGGCAATTGCCAGACTCATGAGGAAGAGGCCGTAGTAGTAGTTTCTGAAGCTTCGTAGCTTGCGCGTTTTTCTCACAGCCACACACACGAGAACATTTCCGGCCAAATTGAGCACCAAACTTAGAACAGAAAGCGTTAAGCGAATGACCAACGAAATATACGGCTCGGGGACTTCAGTTCTGCTTGGGGAAACTGTCGCGGAGGGCGTCATTTCAAAAGCAGCCACAGAGTTTCTCCACGTTACGCTGGTAGCGAAGTGAGAAGGCTTAGTTGAGGTCATGATGTGAGATGAATGAACGCATCAGTTCTCTGGCGTTTGATTTCGAAGGACTGCTATCATCAAATAAATCTTGAAGCCGCACTAATCTCTCACACGCAGCTGAACAAATGGAAACTGTCGGATTCGCGGCGGTGAAAGCGCTGCGAGTTGGTTACTTGCATCTGTTTCAACACGATATCAGTGATATTAACTTGCAGTTGGCGGTGAAATCCGACTCAGGTGAGGCGCGCGATTTGATCGACTCGTTCTTATCTGCCGCATCAAGTCAATATTCAAGTGCGTCGCCCTCACAATGTCGCGATTGACAGAAGTTCAGTGAGACGTGAGGGATTTACTTTCATGACAGGTTTAGCCTCGATGATATGACTGAACGAATAATTAGCGCAGAGATCTACCGCAGAATTAGAAAAGCCATTTGCACAATAAGATCCAATAAGAAGGACAGAAGTTTGAATGATGTTAGCATTAACAATAACTAGCAGAAAATGAAGGTCAACAAATACTGCACACTTTTAAGAAAACATTTCAGCTCTTGTATACGTTAGACACCGTAGAAGAAGAAAAAAATTACTACTAGCTGGGATGGGGTGAGTTAACGCAATGTTGAAGTTTTCGCAAAATTTTAGCTTCAATCAAGGCTTTTCCCTCGTCTACACGCGATAACTTTTCACTCTAAACTCATGTTGTCTCGTTACAGGTACAGGAATTCAGCAGAGGTAGAGTTTTTGTTCGTGTTACTAGTACTCCCACAAGGCTGAATGGCGGTAATTTAAGAAGGCTCCTTTAAACTGGAGAAAGATAAGAATATTTACAAAACAAATTCTAAGGGACCATGATTCTCTGTGATTCTGTTTTTATTTCGTCACTTTTTTAAGTAATTGTAAATGGAGAAATCATTCCGCCTTTTCACAAATTCCTTTGACTGAATTACCACAAGTAACTTTCTCATATACATTTTAATGTATATACATCGGTCGCGGCTCCTCAAAAGCTTTTTTTAATCGGTGATGTATTAGAATACCCCGCTCATATTTGCTCTTTGCATTTAGCCCATACATATATCTTTCTCTTCCACGGTGTTTTAATTATCTGTATGGTGGTTGTACGTACTTCATTATGGAGTTAAGTGTTATATTTTGCGTTCAGGGGTAGTGATATTATGAAAAAGGACAAAGGTTTTTACATTTAATTATGGGGTTTTTATAAACCAAAACGTTATACATTTGAAGAATTGACATGTCAAGACATTTTCACTCAAGGAAACAGTTATTTGAAATATGTATAGTGGAAAAATATTCCGGGAAATTTCGGAAGGTATTTCTACTCTCTAAGTCAAGTGAATGGTTCTTTTGATTTTGAATCACGTGGATTTGTGCCAAAGCAATACGTTAGTAGCCTGAGCGCATTTGCTGTGTTATCACTAGCGAGCCCTGAAATGAAAGCGAATGTTGCATGTTTCATTTGGTCAGTGTTATGGGTAAAGATGTTATTGCAACAGTGACACAAGTCAAATATCGATATCAAATTCGGGTGATCGTATCGATCAGTTTTGAGCATGACTGCCGTAAGCAACTGATTGCTCAATAACTCGCGTCTTTTTTTATTCAAATATTTCCCGGAGGAATGTTACAAATGTAACACACTCTCTTCCTACGCATTTGGAATGGTTCCTTGAAAGTTACGCACGCCTAAACAAGCCGAATTTGAAAAGAGAATTAGAAAAAAAATTAAGATAACTTTCATCTCAATTTTAGGAGGACCAGGAGTACCTCCTCCCGCGTATTTATAAAAAAAAACCGGTCGACTTCATTAAAAAACTTGCTATCATCGAGATGTTTGTGTCCTAAAAGGGAAAATCGCCTTGTGTTTTCGCGCGATGACTGAAAGTCGTTCAAATGAGAAGCGATGCTGGGTTTCATTAGGACATCGCTGTGTCGCTTAATTTTGTAGCTTGGCAGCTTTCCGTGCCGTGGT
>OMLO01003981.1_pt1 | contig 12259 bp, 10 predicted proteins | sample 1674811 | NCBI WGS metagenome assembly OMLO01 (sample SAMN06265003, study PRJEB25207) | coral metagenome | isolation source: Coral host | place: Mexico:La Bocana,Puerto Morelos, Mexico | collected 2008-11-13
GAAAATCTTCATTCGGGTATTAAAAACGGCCTTGAATTAAAACAGATCAAGCAGACGCAACTTATGACTATTTCATGCTAATTTATTACGCGCTACGTGAAAAAAAATGGCAAGAAGACTTCCTGTTTTAATGATTTATTCATAAGTTTTCTTAAGAAAATATATGAAAGGGGCGCCTTTTTCCAATAAAAGGTATACGAAAGGGGTACCTTTTCTGAAAAAATGATATATAAAAGGGCAAGGGGTTGGACCTCGGGGCGGAGCTTCCCCGTAAAAAACTTTTTTGAGTACCCCCCCGGATTCAAACCAAGGCTAATGAAAGGGTATATCACGGCGATTTTGCCTTAAAGAATGAGTACAAATGCCACCTTTCTTATAGTCAAACTTGATTTTGCTGCTGCTCTGTTTTATTTTGAAGTCTCATTCTGTAGCTATTCAAGTGTGAATGTAATGTATGCAAGTTGTAATGTAGTGCATGCTGTCATTTACTTGTCCATGGGGATGTCCAACCAGAAAATATTCTACATGGCCTTTCAACTTTTGAAACAGTTCTTAAGTTATATAACTTAGAACCTTAGAACACATGTATACAGTGAATTGTTCAAGGAAGGGCAAAGTGTAAGACAGACATTGAAAAAGACTGATAGACCTTTTCAACTTGACATGACAACAATGTGCATGTACTGTAACTAGCTAGAACACTACTTCCACAGCTTCAGCGTATTTACGTCTATCAAGAAGTTTTAACAAAACTGTAACATTATTTCTAGGCTTCCGTCAATTAAAACCAGCCTAAATTAACCTCTGAATTTTCGATACTACGCTCATATAGTGCCCATTTAAGGAGAGGTGCCTGCGAATAGTTACTACAACAAAGTCTAGTAAACCCAAATGCAGTTCGCCAGATATTCTATATTGCTTGATATTGCTACCACATTGTTCAATAAATCCAAGGGAACCAGTATAGACGAAACAAGTGAACCAGCAAGTGAACCAGATGAAACAGCAAGTAAAAATGTAAATGTGAATCTCATTTATCATGCACTTAGCTATACAAGCACTAAGCCTTGCTACGTAGTTTACAGACATGCCACCGAAACAAGGGAAACAGATATTTCAAATAAACGTAACAAAGATAAAAATCTCAACTGGCAGGAGACCAAAGCTTGACCGAGGATTTGAACTAGGGACTACCGAGAAACAAATCCCGCTGGTGGCAAGGGGGAGGCCTTGAACACCTTTACTTCCGGATTACAACATCGGCGCCCTAAACAACTCGGCCACGCTGCTTCCAAGTGAACCTAATGAACCAGCAAGAAACCAAGTGAACCAACAAGTGAACCAAGTGAACCAGCAAGCGAAGTAAGTGAAGATATTAACTACGCACCACATCAATCAAGTACCGTATGGAATGCTTCCCTACAAGTAATGCCACTTGACAGTATGGAGAACATTTTGATTGTTGTTATCAGTCATACCCCCTAAAGCAACGAGGAAATGATACCTCCTTCTTTCCACACATCTCCAACACCAGCGCGGATCGTAGTGGTCAGCTGCATAAAACGTTTCGAACACCTTCCTTCAGTTATTGTTTTAAATTAACATTACCCCCTACATTGAGTACGCCATCAGCAACTCCAAGAGCACAAGTATATACAGCTTTGGTCACTAATTAACAACTGTTGAAACACACTTACGCAGAGACAATTTCTTCCGTGTTGATGAATTTTGTGTATGACACAGCTTTCCTGTGGCCTTTGAAAACTGTGAGGGGCTTGGTGGTGTTCCGGAGGTCATAATAATGGACACAATGATCTGTCAAGATAAGAATATAAATGTTAGGCGATGTCTAATTTAAGCAACGTCCAACCATTAACCATTTGGTCACTGCTCTTCCTCGCTGAATGCAACCCTCAGGAATGTGAAAATGGGATCTTTGCAACTTCCAATGAAGTTCATACAAGCCAAATCATTCATCGACCACAAGTTTAGGAAACACAACAACAGGGCTGTACAAGAACAGGAAGACCAAAGTAAACATAAAATTGCCATCGAAAGTCACCCAAGGTATCAGACAATTACTAATAACATTTCCACTTAAAGTATACAAATGTTTACCTGCTGAACCAAACGATAAGTGGCATCTGCTCTCTGGATTAAATTTTACACAGCACACATTAGCTTTAGCTTCCAAACAAGCCACAGAGTGTTCCATGTCTGTTGACCATAACTTAACTGTGGAAAGAATAAAAAGGAAAGTTACAAATAATGGCAAAACAGCAATGACTGGTATTTTATCGAAGAAAATGAAGTCTGCAATGGGTCAAGCGCTCAATACTGTTGAAAATATCACAGGTTCTGGAGCATCGCTAGGGGCACTTCTGTTCTCCCTTAGACGAAACACTACTCAGTCACAGGGTTACTCCCACTGCTCTGACAAAAATTAATTTACTAACAATTATTTGTACACCAAGGTGGAGACAGGCACCACAACAGTAAAGTGCCATGCCCTAGCAAACAGCTCAATGATCTCATGCAGCCAAGCATCATATGCAGAATGCAACATCTAGAGACTAGAATGCTAACCATTAAGCTGCCACGTCTCCCACTATCGTTCCAAGTATACTTCTTGATTTATTCTCTCCTCAGACAAAGGACATATTGTCAAGCAGATAGTAGCCTGCGAACACAGACATACTTCCTGTCACTTGCCAGAAATATGTCAGATTCTGTGTATGCAGTTTTAGCCCAGTTCTGATATGCTGTTGGCATACCTGCCGCAGCACAGCCTGGGACACTGTTACAGTATAGCTGTCCCAGGAATTGACTGCTCAGTTACCTGCGGAGTTGAGCTGAGTTCATGCGCTGGAAACTCACTGAAACCAATTGCCGACATTGCCAGTTGTAACTGGTGACTGCTTCACAGGTAATAATATATGAGAACCAGGCTTTAAGCAGATAGGTAAAAGGGCCTGCTCAAATGAGCAAATACAAAGAAATTTATGGAAAATAATGAAAAAAAAAATTCTAGAAGTTGCCATCAACAGGACACTTGTCCAGACACCCAACTGGCTAAAGGCCTGGTCCCAGTAACAAATAAATTGATCAGCTATGGGATACAGTCTTGAGGTACCAGCTGCAAATGTTTGGAGCTAAAACAGGGACAGGTGGCCAGACATCCTTTATTAAGCACAATGAGAGATTTAAAACTCTCTAAGAAATCTACTGTGTACCACACAAATAACTGATCCCTTGGATAAGCTCAAAGGCCAAAGCAACACATTCACTGACTGGTTACCTTTTGCATCATCAGATCCTGAAGCCAGAAGCTTAGGATCAACATGGTTAAAATCCACACTCCAACACCTCTTCTCATGTTCCTATGAGAACAAAGGTCATATTTATTTTACAGCTTAAAGTAGGTTTTTGAATTTAACTTGTGGCATAAATGACAACATAATTAGGGTGCAAGAGTGATACTAGCCTTCCAAGCCACAACCATTATTTAATTTATTGCAAGTCAGTTGATATACAAATTGCTAAAAAGGTTGATGTGTAAATTTGGAAGTCTCGGAGTCAAAGCTGAGAGCTACATATGTACAAGATAGCCTCTGATGTAACATGGCACTCTATGAAAAGCAGGAGAAAACATATTTATTGCTTAGTGCTTCCTGCGGTTTAGAGGTGGCCATTGAACAGAGGTTTCTGTAAGTGTAAATATAATTTGTGGTCAGGACAGGGAAACCTGGCCACTTTGAACAGGTGGTCACAACAAACATTCCTAAGGTTTTTTAGCTACACTAAGTAGAAATATATTTTATGTGCAGGCAAAATAAGTTTACCTGAAAGGATCTAGTTTTGGATCCTGTGAAAGCATCCCACAGAGTAACTGTGCCTTCATAATCACTACTGGCAAGTAAGCCTTTGTGATAAGAACTCCAACAAATGGAACTGCCACAAGGGAAACAAACAAATAATCAATACAATTAATACAGGTTTTAATACATGGTAAACACTGTGAACAACAAACAAAGTTATGTACATGTATCTGATTTTACGGCTTCAATGTTTTGTTTGTTCGTTTGTAGTTTTCCTCTTGTGAACTACATGTAATACAAACATTTTGTTTTATACAGACATAAAATTGTTATGAAGCACCATGAGTAATAACTGCACGTTCAATCTATTCATCTCACCTGATTTTGGAATTGCAGATCATTTCATTGACAGGGCAGTGAATGTCAACTACATCTCTAATCACTGTCCCATACTCAAAAACCTGACGGACCAGGAAAAAATGGACAGTTTAAAGACATGTAGTTAATGCACAAAATAGTGTTACAACAAATGACAAAGTTAACATTTTCATTTGATATAGGCCTGTCAAACATTTGTTCCACACAACAAAGTATCTAAAACCATCTAAATTGGCCCCAGCATTGAGAGGAAATACCTTGATTTTCTTGGTAACTCCAGCAATTGCAAAGTAGTCAAAATCACGATCAAATTCAATACTGTGTAAGAAAAGAAATCAAACTTCAAACATGAGCATGAGTCTTATTACATATTTTAAGAAAACAGTTAAACAACGGTACAACAATGCTTCAAAAGCCAACCTTGATACAATACTAGAGCTACTGTAGATGTCACTGGCATAACTAAGTGTTGCTAGGCAACGGAAGCCGCTAAACTTTGTAAACTTGGCAAGACTGTCGGTGAAATAATCCAAGGCATCTGATGTTCCAGCATCACCTGCAAATATTTAAACATCAATAAGACAAATCAGTAGCCATGTTAGAGATTTTTGAATCATTCAATACCTTTTGAGCAAGAAGTGGGTGTGAAGTCAGGTCAGCTGTACACAGACAATAGCAGGCTTTTAGATGAGTGCCCACACTACAACATGATGACTCACTTTTTAGAGAGAATCAACACAAATCCAGATGACTACCTTCATTATCAAAACATCAGTCACAAACTATCCAGTCACTATCCTTTCCACCTTCACAAGTTCAATCACAAGTTAGATAGGACAAGGACACTCAGTATGTTAATAAATGAACAGTTTGTTACTGTTCAATGTTGACAGGATTGTACATGTAGTCAAGGATTGCTGGCCAGAGGGTAGTCTGGGAGACTTCAAATCTCGATGGAAAATTTAGCTTTTGAAGCCAATTATCCATCAAAGCATCAAACAGTGATTTTAAATCAGGCATAACATCATTTCTTACCTGGTAGGTCTCCCTGTCGAATGGAGAAGTAGCATCTCTCAAGGTCATCAAAGTGTTGGTGAATTCTCTTTCTTCTTGATGCTAGACTAGTGCTACACCACAGATGTTTTGCTCCCTACAAAAAAGAACAGAATAATTATGCTACTAAGCAGTCCATTCATGTGGTTGGTCTGGTTATATTTCTGTGTACACTTTGAAAATTGAATTTCAGTTTTCTCTCTAAATGTGTGCTTGAGCAGACTTGGGCTTAAAATTACAACTGCAGCTCCACTGATTGTACACAGTAATTTTTTCCTAAAACCACTCCACTCTTAATTGAATAAAACATCATACAATGGAATTTACAGCCACAACAGCCCTGATATGGAAAGATCATGTGCTGGATCCTAATTGGTTCAAAATACAGCAGTTGCATTGTCAATGAATAATAAATGCTTTCTTTAGAGATCAACTAAGATGTTACTGTATTTATTTAGTAAAAAAACTTATGAGGTAACATACATGTTGGCTTCCATTGAACCCATCTTGAGCTGCTTCTGACTGGTCGCACGACTCATCATGACTGAAAATGGTAAGAAGTTAATGCTGGTTCACAACTCAAAACTTAAGTTGCACTCTGAAATAAACCGTCAGGCCTCATTTGAACTTAAGTCAGTTTTTTATTTTAAAATACATACAATGTTTCTTGATTATTAATAATTAAATCAGATTTACATTTAAGTTTATCCATGTTTAATAGATCAGCCACTGACTTGTGCTAAATAAATACTTGCTTTTAGTCACTAACAAGTCAACTAACTTCAAATATCAAACTGTTAGAACTCACCTAGTGGAAGGCTCCATGTCAGAGCCTACAGCTACTGGAGCATTTTTGGCTGTTGGAGTAGTTGGAACAGCATGATCCTGAAAAGAACAATTATATCAAATGTATTAACACTACCAGCAAAAGCACATCCTAACTGACACCTCATTACTAAAATAATAATTAAAACAAGACAGTATACAATTTTTGCCCAAAAAATAAAGAAACCTATGCGAGAAGGGTACAAAAAAATGATCAACATATAAACAAACATGTAAAACTTGTACAATGTACATGTACATGTTGTAGTTGTATATAAATTCAGGTAAAAATTAAATTCCTTTGTCTCTTAACCCTACTAGGGTTAGAGGACAAAGGAAATTGAGAATCGAGTAGGTTAAAATTATTTTTACCTGAATTTATTTTTTTAACTACAACATTATACAGGTCTATGTCAACCTCTGGAAAGTTTTTCTTCATTATTATTTATGCACAATACATGTACAGTGTACATGTACATGTACATACATGTTTAGTGTTAAATCCAAACTACATGACTGTTGCTTTTTTTGTACATACCACTTCACCAATCATGAGTCGTTCAGCACCAGGAAGAGTTAAAGGAGCTGGTATTGGATATTGCCGGTTATGACTCACAATCATTTCCTATAAATTAATGTTGATAAGATAATAAGAAACTAGTGCCATGCAATAAGTTTTAAATCCAATGAAAGAGGATTTCATCCAGCAGTCTAGTGAATGGTTCTATACATGCTGCAGATTATGTGATTCCATAAAAGGTTGGCAGTAGCCCATCTGTGAGTTACCCTAAGCCTTTCTACGAAAGTGAGGCCTGGTGCACAACTATTTCCTTTAAAAATGTTATGAGTTTAATTTGCATGTGAATGAAATCGCATTTTCGTTTTAAAGGATTGGCACCAATGAGAGGCAAAAGGTAATTTGGAAATGGCCTATTGTATTTGCATTCTCCACTAGCCCAAACATAGAAATTGTGACATTGACAGTTAGTCATGGTTTGCTCATTGGTTCATTGACTAGGAGTGATTGTATGTCACTTACCATGACTCTTTTCATGTCTTCGTCAATGAGCTTCACTTCTCGTGTAAGCTGATCAAGTTGCTGAAAGTTAGAAGAATAAGATTTCATGACATTGATACTTAATATTGAACTAATTTAAATTTACTGTCACACATATAGTCCAGCTGTTATCGTCAAAAATTGTTCACTTAATTGATGATTACAGAATGAAACTTTGCCAGATTACTACCATCCATAAGACCAATATTTTTTGATATGGATCCAGCTAAAATGTGCTAATGACCATTGCAAAATTTGTAGTTTTTACCCTTATTTCGTACTTGAAAAACAAACTGAAAGTGAACCATTCAGCATATTTTGGACAATAATAGCTGGACTTTCATCGGTGAAAGAAACAATGCATTTTAAGACCACAAAATATTGATTCAAAATGAATCCATTTTCCCTGTACTACAGACATTTCAATAACCATACCTCTTGTTTATGCCTCTTTACTTGTGAGAGGAAATCTTTTAGCAACTCATGTTGCACAGCTTGGCTATCCTATTTGGAAAATTAATAATTATAATACAGTCAGTAGATAGTACATACAGTGGTCAGCAATTTTATTTTGAAGACCTTAATATACAAACAATGTACTGTAAGTTCAATGGACACATGTACATGTAACATTGACCACTAACAAATGAGTATTACAACACTTACAGCTTCCAGCTTTTGTTTTTTCTGAGTCAGAACATCCAGCAAGTAATTCACATCTGCATAAGAAAGTCCAGAAGACCAAATTTGAAGATTGTTTCACTAGCTAAAACAAGGTTAATCATATAACTTCATTATTTTTGATCCATGGGCACCTATACATGTACATCAAACAGTTTTGATGTAATTTATTAAAACATTATACTATATTACAAATCATAACTCTCAAAGATAATGCCAACCATGGCCAGCTGCTAATATTTAATATAATAAATTAAAATTGTCAGAAACAACATTGACATGGCCAAAGTTATTACGACATGGCCAAAGTTATTACCCAGTATTAATGAAAAGCTATTTAAATCTTTCTTTTATGCACTAAGCTTGTGCTGGATGCTCATTACATTGTGCACATAATGAATATACAGTCCGTCAATTATGGTACATTCTCAGTAATAAATTTCAGACAATAGAATCTTTGCAACTGAGTGCCAAAGAGCAAATTAAACTTAATGCCACAGCATATACCTGCTAAATCCCATTCATGTTCTCCTGCTAAAATTTCCTGAAGTGCAGTGCCTGATTCTTGGGACTAATCGATTTCAAAAAGGAAAAAAAAAACATATAAAAATATAATGTATTTATTAAATGGAATGTAAAAGAATGTCTCATCAAATATACCGGTAAGCGGTCTGCAAAGCTACACTGTACATCAGAGTTCTTGAATTTTAACAACAGTGTTTAAATCCTGTTTTTGTATCACCATTAAGTGGGAAACACACTTGTGTAGGCCGGGGTAAATGTGTTTGAGACTGGATCTAGCAGTCCAAGTTCAAAGTCACCTGCAGACAGTGATCACTGACAGTGTGCTCTTGGGCAAGACACTGCTCTTACAGTTATTTGCTAAATACACCCTCCAGGTGAACAAATGGGTACCGATGAATTTATTTAATAAGCTGGAAGTATTCGCAATAGACTAGCAGTCCATCTGGACATCTTCAGGTAACAGATTGAAATAATAAAGCATTGGCTTGTTGTCATGGGTGACAATGTTAAAATGCTGATTTGCCTGTTAGGATGTCACAACACATGGGTTATTAACTAAAGGTCTCAGGCCAAGCCTGAGACTGGTCACTATGACAGGCTACTAGCTAAATTCTATTTCCTGACAAATTTGTCAAGTAGCAAGAAAAAAAAGATAAATGGACACAAGTTCCCTACAAGGCCTAACAATCCAACCCATCCCAAGCTACACAGACCAAAGCCACAAAAAGTTTTAACAAGAATAAACATAATACTGGGTCCACAAGAACAAACCAAACAGCACCTTGCCAGGACTCAAACCTTACCTAAATATTACATACAAGTCTAGTGGACCAAAGATTAACTTAAGTATCACTCAAGAAAATCTTGGTTTAAATTTTATAGTCATTATAACTGTTCTTTGGAGATTGACTCCAAGCTATTTTTTCAATCTTTACCTGTGTGTCGGGAACTATTTTTGTTTTCTTCTGGCCTGTCCTTTCTTTTACTTTCTGTACCAGTTCATTCACTGTTGAATGTAACAAAATGTAACTTTGAACTTTTGTAGTTCATATAGTGTGATCATCTGGGTGAGGGTAGTTATGAAAAAAACGGTTGTTTGTGACTCATGTTTCAACAACTGGCTGAAAGACTTGTGTTATGTTTGTCATCAATTATAAGTCTTTTTCATCTATTAATTGTTATCCACAATGTTTAGGAAACCAACAAATGGACTTAATCTGGCTAACAATATATGGACTTCCAATGAACAACAATGGATGGATCGAAACTGACCTATGACTGATGACAAACTGATTCTTAAGCCATTACCATCATGGCTAAACTGAGCAATCAGTTTCAACAGACCAGACTTATAACATCATCGCCTGACAAACAGTGTTCACTCTGAAGATGACTTCCACTCAGGTTGTCAGAATGTCAGTCACCAACAACAGTTTCTCTTAGAACTACCTTCAACTGGATTCCATTAAATTCCACTATATTAAACTTTTTCTAGACACAAAACAATTGGTCTGTGAGGCTAGATTGTAGTCAGCAGCTGGCAAGATAAGTGTCCTTTCATATACATGTACTTGTATATGAAGTATTAGGTCTATAAATTAAAATTTTACTTCACTTTTATCAAATGAATCTCTAATAATTCCTGAGAGTACTAGCACGCCTTAGCTGAGCTGATTTTTCCTCTTTCATTTCCCACTGCTTTCACTAGCAAACTCCAAATATAATACTGAGTGGACCCAAGAAATGTCCAGTTACATAATAAGCAAAACATGACCTAAATTGGATGTTTTCTCATGATCATTGGTCTGTTCACAATGACTGCCATGTCTATTATTTTCATGAACTACAGCAAAGATATCAGTCACAAAGTTTTCTGTTTTAGTTTCCTTCATTGTATAGTCCCCAGGGGGGAGTACTCACAGTATACATGGCAGGGGCTTCCATTGGAGCTTTATAATGCAAACCAAAAAAATGAGCGAGGCTGAAATTTTAGGTCCAAAAAATTACTTAGCATCAAAATTTCCCACCCCAAAAATATATACATCACTTAAATACCTCAATTCTGATTTATTCAATCAGACTCTTCACAATTTTGCATCAAGTGGTCTAATCACAACTAACATTTTGCACGGAGATAAGCAACCCATCCTAAAAAAAAAAAGGAAAAGATCTCTTGACCCAAAAAATACCAAGGGTCCCCCCGTGTCATGTAGACTGTGAGTACCCCCTAGGGTGTACATGTAACCTACACAGAGCACTTACAAAGAAAGTTTGGAAATATCTGATCAGGCTTGTCTATGATATAGTTACACTTGGGACAGCGATTGCTTTCTTCAAGGCTCCGTGTAATGCACTGATAGCTGAAGAGTAATGCAAGAAATACATCAATAAAGGGTGAAAGTTTCTAAAGAAACTGTGATGCTGCATCGGTGGGGGTAACAAGATAATTTGGTTATATCAACTATGTTGCAATTGTAAATTGGCGACCGTACCAAGTTAAAAAGCTGACGTTTCGAGCATTAGCCCTTCGTCAGAGTGAATGACGAAGGGCTAATGCTCAAAACATCAGCTTTTTAACTTGTTATGGTGGCCAATTTACAATTTCAACTTAGCTGATATAACCTAATTACCAAGAAATACATCAGTTGTATAGTACTTTATGTACGCTCACTAAAATAATAAATGCAAAGAAAGAGCATTGCAGTTTTTTTAGTAAACATGAATTATAATAAACTGCCAATCCATGCAAAAAGGAAGACATTCCAAACATCTTGAATCAGGTGTATTCACATTTAGCATAACTACACTGTAAGAGACAGTGACAGAGTATTTTCACTATGGCATTGAGTCTTTTGTTGGCATATACTTGTATATGTTGTAGTTAAAAATTAAATTCAGGTAAAAATAATTTTAACTTATTTTTATTCTCAATTTCCTTTGTCTTCTAACCCTAATAAGGGTTAGAAGAACTTAGTTTTTAACTACAGCATATGTATAAGGTTTGACAGTCATAATGTATTAGTAATAGCGTCATATTGATCATGTGGTAATTAATTCAACATTTCAATAGTACAGTGTAAAATAATTACAGTTAAACATATGGACGTACATTGTGTCACACATCTACAACTGCACTCCTCTAAACTAGTTTTTCTCTGAAACAAAAGCTGTTCTCGAAACTCCTGCATTCCAAGTGCTGCTAACACATTCAACGTCAGTTTACCATGCATTGCTGAGAGTGGACAGTATGAAGGCATTTGAGCTTAATTATGCAAGAAAATTAACTTGAATAAAGCTTAACTGTAAGGTAATATGCACACAGAAGACTTTCGTTTACCAAGACCCTGACGTTCAAGAAGGTAAACTGCATGGAGCTATAAATCCTTACCAAAACGTATGTCCACATTTCGTCATAAAAGCCTCATCGATTGTGTCAAAACAAATCGGACTGCAGTTTAAAAACAAAAGTATTTTATTACTGGTTCTAAAATCACGCAATATGTCCGAAACGAACTGCATTAATTAACGATCACTTGAACAAGCAGTGCACTTTATATGAAGGATTTTGCTCTCACCAAACAAAATCACTGTTTTTATCACTGAAAGAATTCGTAATTCCACCATAAACTGGAGGATGCGGTCTCTTTCGGCGACGTCCAGTCCTCGTTTGACTCGCCTGACCAGAGGTCGAATTCGACGACGACAGTTGAGACATCTCTGCTCAGATCCTACACCAAAGAATTCATAAACGCTTGCTGAAAAGTACCATTCAAATTTCCAAGTCAAGTTCCTGCAGGTTTTTGCCCTGTGAAACAAATGGTACTCGAAAGTATTGACCTCATTCTAACAATATAGACTTCACGTTTGGGTCAATCTCGTACCCAGAGCCTTGTTGTTTGGCTGACCACGTGATTAAAAGCTT
>OMLO01003982.1_pt1 | contig 12258 bp, 9 predicted proteins | sample 1674811 | NCBI WGS metagenome assembly OMLO01 (sample SAMN06265003, study PRJEB25207) | coral metagenome | isolation source: Coral host | place: Mexico:La Bocana,Puerto Morelos, Mexico | collected 2008-11-13
CTAATAAACCAAACTAATTTTTAGGATCGCTAACTGTTAATTATTCCACGAGTTTGACCATAGGTATTCTTTGATTACTATAATTATCATTTCTGCGAGGCTATCAATGCTCTTTTCCCAGCGTTCAGTTAGTTGGGACGCAGTCCCAAAATCACCTAGTGTATCCATCACCCGTGGATCATTACATAAAGAACCACCCCCTCCCCCCTCCCCTGAAGTTTAATGGAAGTTTAATCTTACTTTTTGCCGGTCCACTCAGGACGTGCGACTAAAGCAAACTCGCAATGCAGCAAAACGTGTGAGACTACAACCTTGAGCACTGTCAGGGTGATGTCCTGGGGAGAAATATTGCAAAGTCAGATTGAAAAATTAAATTGATAATTTAAACAGTAAAACAAACAAAGAAATAAAATAAAACAAAATTGCATATTGTAACGAAGGATGGGAGAGGAAAGGAAAACAAGATAGCAGAAGATGATGGCAAAAGAAATGAAAAATAAGGAAAGGACGAACCGACCCTTTGAAAATCATTGTTTTTTTTATCTCAGAGTAATACTATCAAAAATCTTTCTTTTACCAGCATGATAGTTCTGCCCTCTTTGATAAAGAAGTGTTGAGAACAGAAATGTCGAAGACATTGTATTTGTTTTTATTGTACTTGACTGTCTGTGTGGCTTTCAAATCCTTGTTTTACCTGTCCAGGGCAGTGATGATTTGTGGACGTGGGCTCTTCATTAAATGGCCCATATCCAAACATGAGGTGTTCTAATAAAGCCTGAAAACAACAGCAAGAATCATAAACTGATTTCGAGAGAATTCAACTAGAACTACCAAGAAAGATAGTGGTTTTGTGATCAACCTAAATCAATTTGACGGTTTTTTCCTAATCCGTCTAAGTTCCCTGCTTACTCAATCACACATTCCTGTTCACCCATGTTTCAAATGTTTAGTGTTTATAGCCGCAAGTTGATAAATTTCTTTCGTCTCTTCGCCATTTTACTCAGAAATGTCGAATTAACATACTCGGAAGGAGGTTATCAACACTGAAGTTACTGGTAACGATGACCATAGTAAAACGTACCTCGTTTTCAAAACGAGCAGGCATGAATGTATTCGGTTGATTAAATACGCTTTCGTCTCTGTGAACCATGTGTACGTTTCCAACAAGAAGTTCGTCTTTCTTTACCATAAATTTGCCACACTCTGATTGCAGAATAAAGTTGTCTCTGTCGACGATAAAATGATACATCATTTACTGTATTAAAGCCTTATTAAAAGCCTAGTTTGGCATCTTTGAAATGAAATAACAGTGGAAGATGACCATGGAGTGTTGGCAAGTGAGCTAATATTTATACTGGTGGCGCAATGTGATTAATTTTAGGAATTACTTTTTATAGACAATTTTTAGTAGTTTTAAGATCTTTTATTCTATCATTGTAAAAAGTTTTTTTCTTTCATTGTCTTTGAAAAGCCCCTATTGTATCGTAATGGATTGTTTCTATAAAGACTGCAAAGTTCGAAGTGCGTTCGAAGTGGAAAGTCTATGGACCGGTTTAATTTTACAGATCGCACATATGGCTCTTTTTTAATCAAAACGAGCTTACATTTTTATCGTTAAAAAAACGCGGAATCGTGTAGCTTGAAATTAGATAGCCTTGAAGAGTACATTTCGTTGAATGCCCTCAACACTTACTTGGCTCTCCCAAAGAAAACAGGCACTGGAGGGTGCATGCGCAGTACCTCTAAGATGAAGTTGTGTAAGAGAGGCATTTCTGTAAAAGCTTCTATTGAGAGTTGCTGCTTCGATAACACTGTGATAATTTCATTCCTCATTTTCTGTTTGTATTCCTGTTCCAGTATAAATAGACGGGCCATACAGGACCTTAGGGCGCCGGATACACCGCCATACGAATTGAAACTGTAAAGAAAGAACAGAAAATAAGTTGTTAGATACGTACGTAGTTGTTTAAGCGGATAATGGGGCCGCTACACCAAACATGTCGTAAAGCTCATTATAATGCAGCGGCCAATAGCATAAGAGTAAACAAAAAATGAACCAATGTGCTTCAAGTTAATCATATTCCATCTTAATTAAAGAAAACTCAAGGTAATACCAGATTACTTTCAGTACTCTAAAGCCTCCATTGAGTTATCACAGCTTATCACGTTAGGTACTTACTTGAGCATAAATAAAACGTCCATTAACGCTTGCTCCTCTGTAACTCCGGAATTGGCTGCGATTTTGATTATGTCAGCGAGATCCGGGCTCTCTCGGAAAGCCTTCTTTAAGGAGCTTGCACCAACCATTGCTTTTTTCAATTTACTAAGAGAGAGAGAAGAATGAACCACTTTCACCAAATTAGATTTCTTTACGACTTATATACTCTCTTTCCTTTAGCTTCCCTTGATGATTGATTTCTACACTCCAATCAATACTATTATCAATTTAGATCATAATTTTTAAACAAAAACTGAAAATGTATTTGTTTGGTTCCTTTTTTTAATAATCACTGATTAAATTTTGATCCTGGACAGTACATGTTTTTGAACGTTTAGAGTGTGGATTAGTTCGTTATTTACCGTTGCTTAAGATTTTTGTTTTCCAATTCAGATTTTGAACCTCTTGGAAAAGTCGCTGTAGAAATAGCCTTGCCTTCATTATTGCAATGAGAAATTTAGGAGAAATCAATAAGCTGTTGGTTAGGGACGGGTTGATGAGTACCTTCCTTTTGTCCAACTCCCCTTAAGACATGTGAACATTGCGCTTGAATCCACTCTGACTCCGAAGAATGATTCCGTGAAAATGTCACTTGTGAGATTCATGACACTTTCTTCCCAGCTACATTTCAAACGAGAATCTACAGATGTAAAACATGGCAGTCTTAGATCGAGACAAGTTTCATTGGTTCTTAAACTAAAGTCTGTTTAGAACACAATGATTGTCATGAAAAGAAATTCAATAGGTAAATTAGAAGGTAAATTTTATATTACCTGCGTTTAGCCATATCGTAGAATATTCTTTGATCAGTTTTACGCTCGTTTCAAATATTTTACTTTGCTGAGCTATTTTGCAAATTTGCATTAGAAATGTCTTTTGATTTTCATGAGGAACTCCATTTGAGAACATTGAAGGTGTGTAACCATCCAGCAGACAAACGTTATAGTTCAGTCTCCCAAAGGCTGGCTCCTTATAAATCTGATGATAATGAGAAAACAAAAGGAAATTATTCGATTGGCTTGGCAATACGATTACTTTCTAAACGCTTCTTCAGCGATCATTTTTCCATGGAGCTGAACAGATCATTACTAAAATTCTTAACAAAGAGTCTTCCAGGTAGCATCCAAAGAGACATTGTTATTTTTAAAGCAATTAAGCAATTAAGTAAACATATTAATTAATGTTGACACAAACTGAAAATTGCTTACATATTTTGGATTTGCATTGAATGCTACTAACATCTGTACCGTTGATGGAATACAACAGGTGTGAAAACAGCTTTTTATCAGTTAAAAGATCAGGGAAAAACAAATATACTGACCTTTTCCATGTTAAAAAGGACCCTGATCCCTTTTTTATCGCAAACGTGGATACCCTTGACACCCATGTTAACTTTAAATACAGTGCATTGATACTTTTCCCTTCTTGTATAGAAGTAGCCTTGGCCTTTCTGCAAATTTGAAGATATATGCAAATGCATTCGTTGAGTTGGGTTTTTAATAGTACTTCGAGGACATTCATGTCAAAATTGTAAATTTCTCAAGTTTCTTTTGTCTCTCGATTCTCAAGAGACTTGGATACAAAGAAAACACCACCCAACAAAGAAGTTGAATATAGATGTGTCGAATGTGGCCTTTTACATGCACAAACTAGTATGTTTTATTTCCAAATGAAAGGATCAAATATCCATTTGCAAAACATCAAATGCCGAAACTGAAGAGAAGCTAACAGAGGTAAACGTTAACTTGTTTTTTGGAAAAACACATAACTTCCCACACAAAGAAAATTAAACAAAGGTAGAAATCCAAATAACAAACAAATCGGTGACTCCCTTGATTGGCTGGATAAATAGATCAGAAGTTTTCATTGGTAGATTACATTGATTGCTGCGTCGTTTGCAAATTACTGACGCCATCATGATCACAAACAGGGCTGAAGTTCTGTTTGCTCTTTTGTAATTGATCTGTTATTAGCTAATCAAGCGACAACCTTTCAAGTTTGATCCTGCTGTTTTAGTGTAGTCTTCATAAAAGAGAAAACAAACAATTGGCTGTCGATCATTAACAGTTGCTAGGTCTCGAGTCTTGACGCGTCTCTCACAAAACAACTTCTTCTGGAAACGTCGTCACTTCGTCAGTGTCACGTGATTAAATAACTCTGCCTCAAAGATCAAGAGAACTGAATTTAATTTAATCGGGTAAACAACTGACTGCCATATATGTTGTTCGTATACTTTTGCTAAAGTTGAATGTGTCTATGCTCTTGTGTATCAAACAATGACGTGAGTGATCAATATCTCAATTGACAGTTTCCATACATCAACGTGGTTTTTAACGCAGCTAGCTGCATTTCTGTCATAAACCGCTATTTGATTACGTAAGAAGTAAACGTCCTTGCTGGGTTATTATGCCCCGAAATATACTGACGCAGGAAGTTGGACAGAAGTCGATCAGACTTCTTAAATATGCTAAAGAATAGCTGCATTACCGATCGTTCCTTTCACCATTAGATATTAAACGAGACTGTAAACTTATATTTTCATGTGAGCCATATTCACCGTTATACAGATCGGCTTGCTTTTTTAGATTTTCGAAAAGAACTGGTTTTTTTTTGGCATTAAGTTACGACGTGCTAATTACGTTTTCGATTCACGTATTCACCGTCGTTTGTTGTTTCTCACACAGCACCGAATGCTTGACGAAATTTACCTCAAAGGTCTCGATTTCATGTATCTTATACTGCTACACTTCTCTGGATTAAAAAATAGATTTTTGACACTTGATTAGTTATCGAACTTCGAAAACAAGTAAGAGATGTGCGTTTGGCACTTTGAAGTACTTTTTCAAAGAGACCGTGCAATAGTGACTCCGTAAACAAAAGAGGAAATCGCTATTGAACTTTTTATTTTGTTTTGAATACCCTTGTTACTAATGTCGTCGTGGTCATTCCTAAGCTTCTAAAGTCTTTCTGTTCAAAGCTCAGCTTTAATTGAACGTAGTGCAGGGCGTCTCACACAATTGTCTTAACTGTAGTTTACTGAAAGTTACTCAGTGAAGATTCCTTGACTACTAAAGTACAACAATGAAGAGACAAGAGGTGCAGTGCTCATTTTACATCTTCAAGGTTGATATAAACTTGGCTTTGGTCAATAGCAACGGTTCATTTGCAAGGAGATGTGTGTTATTGGCACTTAATTGTATGTTTTATAAAAGAAATCATTGAAATGCAACGTACTCCTTTGCTCTCTTCGCGAACACCACATGTGAGTTGCATTCACGTTTCCAATGAACTTTCACTTACCATAACAAGCTCAACAATGTGAAAAAACTTCCATCTGTCCTTTCCGGGAACTTCTTTCTCTTCGCTGACGGGGGAGACTTGCATGATACAACCTAGTACCTGTCTCAGTTTCCGAGCTGCTGTGCGAAAGCAGAAGGCACACAACTGATACACACGATTTCAGTTTTGGTGAACTTGTTTGTCATTATCAAGTCATAGCCGAGTGAACATACCAAAAGCACTTGACAGTCTGCATCGAAATTCCGGTGCGGTTTCAAATACAAAGTTGTGACGCGCTCACCTGTACTGACAGTTCAAATGACTCCTGTTTGACTTTGTCACGACTGACTATACACTCATTATTTGATTGCCTTTGACTTTACGTAACTCGCCAAAGGGGTTGATTAATTACGTTCTGTTTATTAGCGACGTCAGCTATGCGCTGAAAGGCTAACAGATATTTACATACACATTGTGTTTAACAACAGCAGCGATATATCAATAACAAAGAAATTTGCAATTACGTGGATCAATTGTTAGGCAACTTTTATAGTGTTTCTTTCTAAACGATCGATAGCGCTGGCCAATCACTGAGTTAACTGAGTTTCTTTCAACGCGAGCGTTTACTTCAAGATTGTCTTCATTTGCGTTTTGCAGTTAGTTAAGTAACTAAATTCCTTCAGGAGCCAGTGGTATTGGGCTGCTGTCTGAAGTAAAGATTTTGTGCGCTTATCGTAAATAAGCCGATTTCTGTATCACTTTGAAAACCTTGTCATGGAGGTCAATGTGTGTGCACGTTATTGCCGGCCTAGAACTATTTCGTATGTATCGTAGCTCGCCTGTATGGTTAATGTAGATTTGAATCAACTCAATATGTGACTTATTTTCTTTTCTTTCCGGGGGAAGTATTACACCGCTAAGTGATTTGGGTGTCAGTAAAAAAAAAAGTATATATATTTATATATATATAACCCCTGAACATTAGTGAAAGGAAAGGTAAATGACACTACCGATTAATAGAATGCGGAATAACTGTCTGAATTTTTTCAGTGGTGATAATCTTAACAGGAAATTTGCTTCCTGTTCACGAGATCAGCGAGGAAAATCGTTGCCTTTTTTTCAAATTTCCTTGCAAAAATGGATTTCAGATCTGTTTTAGAGAGCAGCATATAGTTGGTGCTATCAATTTTCATGTGCAATTTTTTTGCTTTTACAACTTTTCTCTCCTCTCAATTACGTGCATGCGTAGAACCGGGGAGTCTTTGATATCGCAAAATGTACATGCAACTTTCTTCCTCTTTCCCCTAGCGGATATTAAAGCAGAAGAGAGAGCAGTCTTCTTTTGTCACTCGCATGAGCACGCGTCATTTCTTTAACATTTAAGAAGGGAAAGACAAAAAAATTGCTGTAGATAAATCTAGGAGTGCTAGTAGCATCCCTGCAAACTTATGCTTAGTGGAGGTGACGGGGGCTAAGTGGCAAAGAGAATGACTTAAATGTTGGAATCCGGCTAAATTTAAATTGCGCAATACAAAACTTCCGTAAAAAAAGTCGTTTATTAATAAAATATCAGTTAAAGCTTCTAGACTGTGCAATATACAATACAACTAAGAAAATTAGTCTCTGATATGTATTAATCGTAGTTCATTCTTCAAAGCTATAATTATTAGTATTATATTAGTACTAATACCGCTTAAAAGCAGCTCAAGTTGCAATTCACGCCACAGAATATTTCCTTTGTTATCTTCACCGAAATAGCGAATTAAATGTTACAAAAGACGTTTTGAAAGCTTTTTGGGAAATAGTGAAAAGACTGGAACGAAAGTCGACTAACCGTTGACAATTATACAACATAAATATAACGGAAGTCGAGTCCAAGTTTTGATCCATAAACTTTTTACTTTTTGTGACATCAGTTGGTTGCTTCAAAAAGAATATTAAAATATACTTACGTGAGCGTAAACAAGGGCAAAAATATCCTCTATTAGAAACAACAAAACGATTATAGATTTAAAAAATAGATATTTTTGATTTTTTTTTAATTTTTAGGTGTTCTATACAAAGGTAAGAGCCTGTCCTCTCTCCTCTCCAACCTTGTTCCCAGGGCTTTTCCCGAGAGGGTTGCTCTCAGTGCGGCTACGATATCTAAGCTTGGCATTCATGAAGCTATAGTCGAAATTATCTTCTAACTGAAAGAGGTATCAAAATAATTAATGATATCGGGCGAATAACAGTGGACGTGCATTTAATCGTGCGGTGTTCAAACAAAACTAAAGTGTTAGCCACATTTTGTACACGGACTATTTAAGTCCAATTGGGAATGGTCATTCTCAATGAACTAACCCGCCGATGACTGTATTATAGGTTGCACTCCGAGTATGTAACTTAACATGCCTGCGGAGGATATGGTGAAAATATGTTCTTCTTGAGCAAACAACTGTAAACACAAAAGAGACAACAATACACGCACTATCATATGAAACAGAGATAATCTCAAATTTTCCTTTATAATCCCCATAAACATTAAGTATTTTAACTTGATTAAAAAATCGTAAAGTTAGGTAATGCTTTCACGAATCTTTTTCGAGATTTTTTTTGTTATCGACTGTGCTTTCAGTAGATACCCTTGATAATACAAGGAGTATGATGAAGTTACATCAGATATTATCTACTTGAAACACATGGCTTGTATCCAATACGAGTACTGAGAGAGTCGGAGTCGATTTAATCAGTGATTTTCATCTCCAATTTTACACGCTCTGACCCCAGCAGAATCAGTTATGAAAGCTTGAAGACTTGTCAAACCGGGCAGGCACCCTGTTCATTTGGTTCTTCCACAGGACACTCATTGTCAGCCGGATCAGAAGCATCGTTCGTCTCTTCTTCGCTGTTGGAACTATCAGGTTGATCAGGGAGTAACAGCTCTTCCTGAAAAATGGAATACGAAGAAATCGTGTTGAACAGTCACAGGAGGCATTGAGCAAATTAATGTCTACATGAACAAAGGAAACTGATATGAAGCCCTCTAATTTCATACTGGACGTCGATCTCAGAAGCAAATATCTACAAACCGCCCCAGACAAAAAACGTCTTTTGGCTTATACCTGATAGGGGATCAGAACTTAGAGCTCATCTATAGAAACTATCAGAGAGTTCACCCGGGCATTAGCAGAGGAATGTTACAGTGGGATCAAAATTAACGTTTGAAAATACCAAAAATATCACAAATCCACTCAAACATTTAGTGTGTTTGCGGTTTAATACCTTATCTCGAGTGTACTTGAAGTATTTCAGTCGAATGGGTTCATCTGGATTTCCATAACGAATAAGTCTGAAAAAATAAAAATAGAAATAGATAAATGAGTAAATAAATAAATCAATGATTGATTGAATGAAAAGTAACCTGGCCTCCAATGGATTATGTGTCTTACAGATGTTAAAATATGGAAGATAAAACCCGTCGTCATAAAAAAAAGAATGCATCCCATATAATATAATTCCTCTATATGGAGGTCTCATATCATCTCAACAAATATCTGCAAGTGAAGATATTTTTGTCTTTATACAGGTTCTTTACAAAGGCCAGTCATCATTTAGGTTGAACGCATACACCAAGAGAGTTCTTACGATTTGTCGGTCCAATAGGGTTTCTCTTCCAGACTCCAGTCACAGAACATGATCAAGTAAAGAACAAAACACTTGATTGTCACATATCCGACGTTCTGAAAAGATAGATCAGAAACTGATTGAAAATTAGCAATGTGCCTGCTTACAGTAGAGAGAAACGATTGCATATGAACCGGATTGGTAAGGTCAGTGAACAAGTGCCATCTGCACTGAACCACTCGTACGGTTCTGATTCTTAATTATGATCGAATTAAAAAATAGCATGGGCTACACAGAATCCATCATGGCACAATCGCAGCAACTTCGAATATTCCGTGAAAGATAGTTGACCGGAAATCGTTATCAACTGGTACTCATTCTCCTGCTTGGATATCTATCTGTCCATGCGCCTCACTTCGTTACTCACCGTTCCAGTGCATTTGTGGTTTTCTGGAGAAGGTGGGTCGGATAATGGACCGTGAGTGCAGATTAGCTTGGATTTAAGGCCCTAGAAAAGAAAAAAAGCGTGCCTTTAGCCCTTTTCCCCAGCATTGATCTAGCAGAGCCCTAGCTTCGGGCTTTGCGCTGTGTCTTTGGACAAGATATTTCGTCTCATATAGCGCCTATAGCTATCCACTACAAATGGCTATTAATACATTGCTTGGGCAACTTGATCGAATCCTGTTGGTAGCATGGGGTTCAAGTGACAGCTGCGAATTAGTCAAAGTTTAAACTGCATTTAACCTGTGTAATAACGTGATTAATTTATAACCAATATCTGAACTTAAAGATCCGAACAATTTGCTGATGGCTGAAAATGAGTTTTAACTGAGAGTTAAGAAATTGCCAAAAATGTGATTGATAACTGAGACTACACCACCCCCATCCAGACCCTCTCTGCCTTTGATGGACTAGCCTATCAAGGATGAATAGCATAGCACTTATAGTCCCTTCATGCTACGAGGCAAACTGGAGTGAAGTACTTGCCCAGTTAGGCTGACTTTAAGGTAGACTTAACAACTCAGTTTGACTTAGTTCAAATCATAGAACAAATAAATTCGTAATCAGACTGCGACATAATCATCAGATAGAGGACTCGAATGGCTTACTTTACCACTAGTTTCAAAAGTAGCATTTCATAGCAACTAGAAATCTTAAATTAGAATCAGATTATCAGTTTCAAAAGGAAGAATATACGATGACTAGTAACGAACCTTGGAGTTAAATCTGGTAGGATCAAATTCATCTACGTCCTTGCAGCCAGGGATACCAAACACTTTACGATCTCTCTGCGCTAGATGACAGCTGCCAACTATTTTCTGTCCCTTTTCAATTTTGTAAATTCCAGAGTTGGATTTCATGAAGAAACCCTTCCTGTCGTCACAAGCAAACACAAACATCAGCGACACAATGAATGCATACCTATCTGGGTTAAAACAATACTCATCCAAATATTGTGATGTGATGCTTTTGATTTGAAAGTCTCAGTTCTGTAATCTATACTGTTGATGTAGTTTTCGTCGACTTACCTGGCTACTCCAAAATATAAAGCGACTGGAGGATACATCCTCAGAACCTAGAACAAAATAATCGCAACTTAGCCACTACTTATTCTTTGCTCAAAAGACACACCGCAACTACAAGTTGACCCTCCTTTGGAATCCCAAACTCTAGGTAAATATTGACTTTGATGAATCTACCTCTGTTGTCGCGATCACAACATGCGCAGAAGATGAATTCTTTGACTATCAAAAACAAATGTCAAATCCCTTTTTGAATGATTTTAAGTCAGCCCTGTGGAATTCTCCAATTCTATTATGATAATTAACTCTGAAATCTTTCGCGGCAACTGGTATCCAAGTGCTTGCGTAATGCTGCGCTCTTCCCGAGCACTGGACGTACGCCATTCCCAGAAGGTTTCCTTCGGAAATCGGCTAGTAAATCACGGCAAACTGCAAGGTCTTACGAGAAATTTGCCAGAAATAGTTCCAAAGCCTTTTAATCTTGGTAGAGAGTGATATAAAAAACGTCGGAACTTTTTACCTTTTCCATCTTATCTAATTGTGAAGAAGAACTAAGTATTCAGAAAGCCAGGAATAGCTTTTGACACAAAGAACATTTACTACACAAACATACCTCACAAACTAAGTTATCCAGTTTTTTCATTTTGTGAAGCGTCTTAAGGTTCAGTCCAATCGGTCCAAGGCATTCTCTGATCTCCTTCTTCATTTCTGCGCGCTCCTCGCACGACATGATGGACAGGCGAGCAGCTGCTGACCGCATGGCGGCTCCGGTACCAGGAGCGGCATTGAAACTGTAATGAGATCAGAGACGGGTTATTGAAGGATTCTGCGTGCTTTTTTTGAGTTGCAGTTGCAGTTGACAAAATATATACAGACACACAAAGATCTAAATTTTACGTCTACACAACAATAACCAAAGATCAGTTAACTGGACCACTACTTGTATTCCTATGACGTTATGATCATGGTATGTCGATCTATTGTGTACAAAAAAAGTATCTTACTTCAACATCCAAAGAATTTCCAGTACCGCCTCTTCTTCAGTCAGACCTTGTTTGGCGGCCTCCTTAAAGATTGGGTCGACATCTGGAGCATTTGCGATGGCATCTTTTAAATGGTTGAATGCATGTAGCGCTTTCTTGTATTTCCCGGTAGGTTTTCCGAAACACGTCCTGTGAACGTGGTAACAATAAATTCTACTTTTAAAAGAGTATTAGTGACATCGAAGTGTATCAAAAAGTGCCAAACTACATGAAGAATCCAAGGGCATTGTTTTATTTTTGTATTGAGGATATTGGCACTGTTTACCTAATATTTAGCCATTTATCTACTCACGACTAAGTTACATACAGATTCTTGCATTGCGTCTTCAATGAATCGTCTTGCATGCATGATTATAGACTGGCTGTGCGTTAAGACTGAACCAAAACTACTGTATCTGAACTGTATCTCACATTTCCACTGAGGTCATTAAGTTAACTTACTTTTCCTCCTTGAGAACTTCAAATCGCCACTGTAAAAAACTGTGTCCACTCAGCCTTATTCCCAGCATGGTTTCACTTAACACGTCCATGGCAAGATGAAGTATCCTCTCTTCCCATTCCTCTTGACTTGGGTTACCCTGACCTGTGA
>OMLO01003983.1_pt1 | contig 12257 bp, 12 predicted proteins | sample 1674811 | NCBI WGS metagenome assembly OMLO01 (sample SAMN06265003, study PRJEB25207) | coral metagenome | isolation source: Coral host | place: Mexico:La Bocana,Puerto Morelos, Mexico | collected 2008-11-13
TGTCTGATGAATGACAGGATACCACAGGCACTGAGAGACGGTGTGCGTCAGTCACTACCTGAGTTGTAGTAATGAGCCCAGAATCCCGTTTGGCCATAACACTGACTCGCTACGTCCGATCTATGCCTGTTGGGTCTGGAGTCATGGGCAGGTCCTTCCTTTCCACCACGAATGCGAGCATCATGGTAATGCGCTTGGAAGTTCGCCTGAGAGAAGCCTGCGACTCATTTGGAGCAAGACGTGTTGCTAGAATCTTCCAACAGCAGCCTGCCACCACACGATCAAGGTGATCAAGAATTCTCTGTGAGGGAATCGAAAGCCTGGCAAGCGTCCAATCGCAGGAACTTGTCATATCTTTACCTCAACTCATCCTGAGTATCAAAATCCTGTTCAACTTTCAAATTAGTTCATACTGCTCAGGTCTTCAGCAAGAGGAGATCATGAAAAGCCATCGAATGGTGTTCCTTGATCAGTGCCTAGAGACAATAGTCGCTATGCTTGCTTCTTCATCCCGGATCAGAAGCCACTTTCCCTTCAGCAACACAGATAACATCAACCGGTACACAGCTTCCTGAGCATGTTGATCTATGAATTGTTTCTGATAATTCTCCATCCTTTGCGAAGGATTGCAGACCTCGTAATGTTTAGGTTTGACAACAGTTCCGCCTCCTGAAGGTCAAAGAGCACCAATGCATCTTCCTAGGGCAAAGAAGTCATTAGAGTGTTGAATGCCCAAAGGTCGAAAGGAGTAGTTTTCAGGGTATTATGGCCCAATGGAATAGAACCCAAGAGTGGTTTTTAGCGATCTGCCACAGTTCGCTTCTGTTGGTAATTTCACCTCTCCTTCCGCAGTTTGATTCTGGAGATGCGATTTCGTGGGACTGGATTGCGCAGCAGCACAACATTGCACAGGGGTATGACATACGAAGCAGAGAGTTTATAGCAAGGGAAGTCTTTCTTACACTGCAGCTGACAGCGGGAATTTTCGGGCGCGTCTGTTTCACTTTTCACCTAGTCACCTGGGTGCCATTGTGTTTTCCCTGAGGTTTTTTGTTTGTGTTGGATGTTCTTGGGTAGATCGGCTGCAGCGGAAAAAAAAAGTCGAGATTGAGATTTTAGCAACAGTAGTTGGACGTGCAGCTGCCAGCCTTTCAGCTGCCGATGTTCGCAAAATGTGATGCGCTGTGGAGGAAATGTTTTGGACATGTTTGTTCAAGGAGTCCATACCTTTTGTAAAATTGCCAGAATCTTGAGCTACCTGAAAGCCGCGTACGTTCCGTCCCTGGTAGCTCGACACCCCCATGACTCTCGGTGTTTTTTGCATTTTAGGTTTGCAACGCTAGCCTGGTTGCAGTGCAGCCAGGACAGCCCACGGTGCGACATCCAAGTCTTTCTCATGGCTTGAATTTGCTTTGAGGCATTTAAAGCTGCCACACTGTTGACTTCAAGTATCAAAGTTTTGAAACCTTGACGGAAAGTCATGTGTCAGACTCTTGTCCATTTAAATTGTAGGGAAATATGCAAGACAAATGTTTTTGTCGCTTTTAGCCAGTTAAGGCCAAAGGCTAAAAGTTTTTTATATTAGTTGGTTTCCTATTGATTTTGTTGTAGTACAGTAATGTCTTGAACTATGACATTTCAGACTTGCTTTCCATGTTCCAGTCGTATTAGTGTGTGGCCTTGTTTTGTAGTTTGTCGGACAATTTTTTGAAACATTACACAAATTACATACATGTTTAGACACTACAAACTCCATTTTGAATGAAGTATCGTGCTTCCGTCATAAAACGCATGGAGTTACTGTAAACGAAACCTTGGTGTACTTTGTGCTACAAATATGATATGAAGTTCTACGTCCTAGATTCTTGGAGAATAGACACGGACCTTCATAGCAATCCCAAGCATCCTCGCGTTATTTGGAACAAAGGCCTCAGTGAGACGTGGAACAAAGCTCCTGCTCAATTTTTGGATACCATTACAGTATCGACGAACAATTTTTATGGATAAAATATGGTACGAAAGCTGCCTGTCCTCTGTGATGGAAATTGAAATCGGTTGTATACTCAGCGTTTCTTTCAATTTTCTGTTCATCTTTACTTGTTCTGGATCAGCATGGGTTTCACTTTCCTTTTTGCATCGGAAGCAGATTTGGAGTCTCGGGCTGTGTTTTTAAAAATTGCTGCAGGGGTCCGGAAAAAATAAATTGCCGAAACGAACTCTGAAGGTGTGCACGTGAGATCCAGATTTTTGTTAAGATCTTGGGGCCAACATTTGAGTTGGTGTTGCTGACACTTACAAGCGATTCATCTTGATTCTTGGATTGGTTTTGGCTCCAGGGTTTACACTTGATCAACACAAAGATTGAGGGGCCTTGTTGTTCTCATGGACGACGTTTGAGCACCCAGCCGCGCAGTGTTTGGTTTCAGCTTTCAGAAAATTGGTTGATATTGGTTGCAGGGGGATGCCAGAGGTAGTCACTTTAATGGAATATGCATTGAATCCATTATGAATCTTTATTGTTTGAAGATTTACATTTGTGCACATGATCGCATTTGTTCGTCCACATGATTCTTTTGGAAAGAGACAGGAATGAACAAACATACATTCACCCACAAGTTGGTCTCCAGAGATCAGAGGTTGCATTGCATTTTGGGTCTGAAACCTGACATCTTTTCCTGTTCCAGAGGCAAACCTTTGGCAACACAAGACTACGAGTTTGATGACTGAAACAGCCAAGAAATTCATAGCGTTTGTTCTGAAGCACCAGTTGTCCTGAAGATGTTTCAAACAATGTAGATTCAAGTATGTGCGAAAGAGTTCGGCACTGCCGTCACTTTCTTGGTGAAGCGTTATTTATTTCTTTTCAAATTCTTCAAGTCAAACTTGTTTGGGTTGTGTCCGATTCAGACAAAGTCACACCCCCACAAGACTTCCGCCTTCGGCCGTTAGGAAGCCAAAGATGATGTCGTTTCAAGAGAGAACGTGGCTGAGGCGCCTGTGGAAACAGGAAACAGGGCATGCCTCAGCCTTTCCCTTTCATGCCAACCAGTAACGTGCCACGATCAAATTTCAACGGCCCACTTTGGTTTTTGCCTATTGTTGCGTCGTGTCGAAGGCTTATAATTATATAGTATGATATCGCACCCATGCAAAGTGCAGACTTTGCTAGAAGGGAAGATTTTCCAAATCAGTGTTTCCCAAGGCAGACCAAGCGGAGGCAGAAGGATGCCAAAATCCCAGAGAGTTTTTTTCCTCTCCTTCCCAGAGAAACATGTCAATCTTAGTTGCTATTTGCCAATTTTGTTGTCCATTGATTGATCATCTTGTTCTTTGTTGTTCTTTGGAAGCATAGTGTGTTTTTTGCTGCCACAATGTTGAGCTAAGCACTTGTACCTGGCACTGTGGTGAATTAGAGTCTTCAAAGGCATTATTGTAACGGTCCACAAGTAGAAGTTCCGGTTACAAGCCATATGGCAAAAGACACAGGCGCAACTGTAATTTTGTCGCGTTAATTTCAGCGGCGCAGCATTTGCACCACTGACCGTACATCCAAGACATTTCGGCGTGCTGGCTTTGTCGGGCTTGATGCTTTTGCTAGGTCCCTTCTTTGCAAGGCCTGCCTTCACTTTTTCTCCCGTTCCTGTTGCCTTTCTCATTTGTTGTCCCTCTTTGCATACCTTATTTATTGTTTGTATGTATGAGTATTAGTAGCTGTGCATGTTGTCCTCAGTTTTTCCATCTTCAAAAGGATTGAGCAGTGAGTTCATTCTGACTTTCTTGTTCTGCTCTTTTCAATCTTTTGCATGTTTCTTCCAAGTCTTGATTTGGTGCCTTTAAATCCTTTAAGCAATCTCCAAGCATGTCCATGCATCAATTCTTTACGAAGGATCAACAGCATCACCGAGGTCGTGACATGCTGGAAGCAGCCAAGGAAAATAAAGAAGGAGCCGTAAGACATTTTATTCGCAGCGACGTGAACTCCGTGCACAAGACACATGAAGAGGGCACGGATCTCAAAGATGTTGCTTGAGTACATTGAAGCTTTCGAAGATGCAATATGATGCAAAACATGATGCAATTGGATGCGCAATGGCCTGGATCATTTTTGTTCCTTTTTGTGCTTTAACTTGAACGTGAAAATCAGATGATTCGCACGATTTCTGTGAATCGTACGGCGATGTGTATATAAACCAGCACTGATACTGATGTGTCCTTTGCACAAGCTGGCTGGCCTGTGGAAATTGAAAAGTGGATGATAGTAGATGGGCCAAGTTGTTTTGCACTTCTGTTGGTGGATAAGGCAGTGCGTTCCTTGGTTCTTCCATGCCTCTATGCACAAAATTTGTATTGTAATTATAATACAATTATCCATGTTTTTTGTATGCGCTAATGGATTTCAGGGCCACCAGTATCACAAATGATGACAATATCACACAACTGATCCCCAGCACTTGAACAAGAAAGCGAAATATGAGATTGCCCCGCTGAAGTTTAATATTTGCTACATGACAGACATGTTGCCAATGGTAATGCACTGATGTCGGGGATCTTTGTGGGAATTAAGGTCATTTTAAAACTCAACAATCCACGAGTGCTCAGAAACCCGTTATTTGAAGCCAATATCAATACACTCGTGCTTGTACGTTACATCTCTCATCATTCGATTATACATCCAATATGTAAACACATCGATGATTGATGTTGAGGTAAGGTGAGATCAGATGTCATGACAGGAGATAGGGTCAGAAGAAATGACATGAGGTGAGGCGTGATCATGGGAGAAATATGATAGTCAGGTGAGACGACATGAGGTGAGCTATGAGTGAGCTATTATCATGAGGTGAGGTGATCTAGCATACGGTGGGGTAATCCGTGATGGGGTGAGATCAGGCAATTTGAGATGAGAAAGGGTGAGGCATTTCATGAGCACTAGAAATGAGAACCTCTCCAGACAACTCAGTATGGAAGCGACAAACGCGAGTCGACAGCTGACTCCGATTCGCAGCTTACATGTCGCAGTGTTCCCATCAATCCCCGTTTCCTACTGCTCATAGCCGACACAAGCCCTTCTGCGGACTGATAGTTTGCGTGATTACTGTTTGACGTTTGTGCATCACACTACTTGCAACGGATCAATGAATTCCTCAAAGTAACATTGACTGCTATGTTTTTTCGGATGGAAATCAAGCGAGATCATTTCATAAACGGCAGCGATTAACAATGATACTGGTTTCCATTTATACGCGATCTGCCTAGAACTAGAAACACATACACATGGGCCAAAGAAACGAACTCCTTTTCAGATTCTCGGTTTGTGTTTGAATTTTTCCAAGTCAATTGAATGGGCAAAATGGCTGACATGGTTTTCAAGGGAATACCAAAGGATACCAAGAGCAACATGCGTTTCAGCCAACTGGATGACTTCAAGACATCTCAAAACTACAATGTTCCCTAAGTTCAGTAGGAGTTTGAGAGACCACAATTTCCAAGACTTCGACTTTCAAAGCGCCAAAATTTTCTCAGATTTTTTTCCCCTTCGTTCCGTTGGGTTCGGCTGGGTTCTGCCTGCGGCTTGGCCTCGGGCGTGGCTCCTGAGGTTACACACCCCTGCATCTGGCAGCAGGGAACGGCCACGTCGGGGTTGTCCAACGGCTCCTCGAGGCCAAGGCGGTCGCGAATGCGGAGAGAAACAAATGTGGCCGTGGCCTCGGACGTCGCGCTCCTTCACTCTCCGAAGTGTCCGCTCTAATGTGACAGTGTCATGTGACACTTGCCTTTCTGCAAGTCTCACAGCTCGAACTCGAACCTCAGCTTTTCCATGTCATTAGCTAGTTCGGCCATGTTTGGCCTCTAACGTGAAACACCAGGAGCAAAGAAACAAGTTGAGGGGATTTTTCAATTTATGCGGTGTCCCAATCGCAAGCGGATATGTTTTCTAGAGCTGGAGTATGTTTGATTTATAGAAGTCACCTTGGCTGGCAACATGGCTGATATGTCTTCAATGGAATACCAAAGGATACTGTACCGAAAGCAACATGCGTTTCAGCCAACTGGATGACTTCAAAACTACAATGTCCCTTAAGTTCACAGGGAGTTTGAGAGACCACACTTTCCAAAACTTCGATTTTTGCGGCGCCCAAAATTTCTCAGATTTTTCTCCTGTTTGCGGCTTGGCCTTGGGCCACGGCTCCCGAGGCTCGACACCGCTGCACTTCGCAGCCTGGGACGCCCATGATTCGGTTGTCGAGAGGCTCCTCGAGGCCAAGGCTGCCATGGATGTGAAGGACGCAGACGGCCGTGGCCTCGGACGAGGGTTCTGGGTGCAAACGTCCCTGAGGCATAGGATGGTTGGAGGAAGTGGATGCAATGTTGATGGTTCAAGTCTTCAGTCTTTGTTGGAAAGTGTCGGCCAAAACCTTTGCACATCTTTGCACCAACATTCTGTTTTTTGGTCCCGTCTATGTTTTCTGCACCTCTTTGTTTACAATCCTTTTGACATCTTTTGACCATTTTAGTTTGGCAGTAGTTTGATTTCCAGCACTGTTCAATGGACCCTGACATCCTGATTTTTACCAGCCCCCGGAGTTGTTAGTCATACTGGCTTAGTTCTTCTCATCAAATGTACTCAGATCTTTGGGGGGGGGGGTACCAAGCCAACAAAGAGATTCAGAATGCCAGCATGCGTTCGATCTACTGTCAGAACGAATGAGCCAAACCAGCCCAACTCCTCTTGGAAGTGGCGAACTTCACATTGTCCTCACCAAACTTAAGCGTGGAGCCTCCGGCATGTCCAACGAACTTTTGGTGGCATTGGTCACCCTGATGGGCTCCTGCGCGCCCTCAACATCATGTATTTACAAGGTCATTTCCACCCAGACCTTTCCCGAGGCGCGGCATGTCTCATCCCCAAAGTCCCGCGACATTAGGTCCATCCTTCTCCTCGAAGTGTTGCAGAAACTATTTGCGACCGTCCTCATGACTCCACTCAACTAGTCGGCGCTCTGCCTGGTGGTCAAGCCATCGAAGCTCTCTTTGCAGCACACACAAATGATGAATGTTGCAAAGGTCACATGGATTTGAAAGGTGCCTTCGACAACTTGCGACACGCGAGTGTTGGCCAGTACTTGATTTGCATGGACTCAAGCTCAGCTTGGGCAGCCGACATGCTATTACCCCTCTTGGTGTCACAAACGCTGGACTTCAACTTCATGCAAGAAAAGTGGAGCATCCACAGCACCTCTGGAGCCCCGCAGGGTGGTTGTCATTCTGCAGGCTTGTTCGCTCGCACCCTGGACTTCTTCTTGGGCAAGCTTGCAATCACTTGGGCACAAAGGGGGTTCACTGCTGCTTTCGACCCATTGTGGCTTCTTCTGTATGTGGATGGAACTGGCGGCAAGCCCCGTCTCTTATGCCATCTTTCCTGGACACGTTATCCCCCCTCGGCATGCAAATCAACGGTAAAAGCTAAATCATCGTCACCTCAGTTTTGCTTGGAACTCCGGATGCCGAATGTACCTTCCCCACCCTGCGCAAATTCCAATGGTGTGAGACCACAACATATAATCTCAACCGACCTTTTGGATATGAGGTGAACGTCCACACCTTCCGCCAACACATACTTGGCCAAGTCTTCGCAGCATGGGGTGGCCTCAAGTCGATTCTGGGGAGGGGTCATTGGACCAACCGATACACAACAGATCGGATGCTCACTATGTATGTTGGTTCTGTATTTCTTTGGCTTGCTCCCCTTCTTTACCCTCACAGACGGCTCCTCGCAAAGGTGCATGTCATGCAGGCGACTCTTTTTGTTGCTGCCCATGGAACGACACTGCGTTGATGGGCTCGTAGATTCTTGACTGGCAGTCCGTGGGATTCTCCAACGCCCTTGCTTAAGATCTCCTGTCGCATAAGTGCGCGCTATCTTTGTCGAAGCGTCCACAGGTCGAAGCTCCGTGCATATTTTGCAGGTACAATGGTTTGGTGAGGTGGAAGGTGTTTGCTCTTGGCAAAATATTTGCACGTATGATCACGTATGATGGCTTGTTCCACACCTTCACTTACGGGCTCACAAACTGTCGACACCACTTGGCTATGTTATACCAACCTTCCGTCCTCCAGATCGCCGTCGTCTGTCACTTTGACTGGGACGTCCTTCACTCCAGTGAACGGGCTTTTGAATGCATCATTCCACCACACCTGAGCAAACTCCCAGCGTTGATCCTCCCGTTTTCTTTCTTTTGACACTCGCTCCAGCAAATTTTGGCCACATACAGGGCAAACTGTCCCCTGCCAAAAATCAAATGTAGGGTGGTTGGATGAAATTTGAAGCTCTTATGATCACAAAGGAATGCATGTTGCGCATCTTCTGAGCCGCCTCATTTGCGAGCGCTTCTGAGTCATATTTCGTTAGCAGTTAGCAAGAATTCGATCTTTTGCTGCAAAGACGTTGCTGATCAGACCGTAAAAGGTTTCACCATGTTTTTACGTGATTCCTTTTATGTGGTTCCGGGTGGATACTTGGTCTGCCCCCAAATTATGTAATTTCTCAAACTTCAAGATTGGAAGCACCAAAATAAATGGATGTGTTGGAGGTCATTTTGATTTTTTCCGGCCACCAAATGGGAAGAAAACTGACGACCCATAAACTTGCATTTCATTCTATATACAAAGTGGTTAGTTTCATTTCCAAAATAAGAATTTGGTTTGGTTTCACGCGCCAACACTTCATGGGCCGCACGGAGTTGCTAAAGAATTTAGATTTGCTTAATTCACTTTACCAACAGCTTGAAAGTCAGCTGAAGCAGTAGTGGCCTCATCAGCTCCGCTCCACCGAGGCAAAACACCTTACAACCTGGCAAAGAGTAAGGGCCACAAAAAAGTGATGGGCCTGTTGCATCCGGAGCCTCAGCGGAAAGCAATGGAGGAATGACGTAGCCTTTGGTTCATGGCCTTGTTGGTGACAGTTTTCAAGCTTGCCCCATCCATGGCAGAGCGATAAGAAATATAAAAGATCAAAAGCAACAACTTCCTGCGGATTTAAACAAAATGCAGCCACCAGCCTTAGTTCACAAAAAATGATCTTTGAAGGCACCCGGCGTTCCATTGAGTCATGGCGATAGTAGAGCCCGAAAAAGAAAACCACATCTTCGTACCCCTGCTGCCGCTATTCAGTGCTGCTGCCACTGCTGGGGGGTAGTGCGGGTGGTGGTTGGGATATTCGAGCTTTAAGTGCCGAGTGTTGGAAGTTGGATTGAATGGGGCCCGGCCAACAACGTCAGGACGCTCAACGCACTAGCTTCACTTTTGTTGTGTGGTAGTACAACTTGTAAAGAGAGTAGGGCAACAGGTTTCCAGCACCTTTTGCTGGCGGTGTTGACAAATCAATTCAACTCTGGAACTCTGGGCCTGGAATCAATCTTGCGCGGCTCCATGATCGATGAGTGGGTTCTCAATAAATTCCTGCTATGATTGATTTTCAAGTGGTGGGACCATTAGAAATTAATGTCCAGCTCCTTGGAGCATTTGGAGATACTAGCAACCTATACGAGAAATATTGTCAAGAGCTTGTGACTAGTCGCAGAAGGTCAACGCAAAATACCCAGGTGGACAAGCTACTGTAATAAATCAGTTTTCTGTTGGGGTGGCCACCCTAAGGAGGCCGCCCAAGGTAAGGTTGATGGTAGTTTTGGGGTGAAAGAATCGGTTTGGCCCGAGGACGGGCAAACGTCACAAGCAAAGGAGAACCTGAAGGCGGTGGCAGTTTTTGATACATCCGAGTGAATATTTCTCATTTTGTGTAGGTGACATGTTCAGAATTGATTGCAAGGTTCCAGCTGTAAGTGTATCCAACGAACGTGGTCGCCAGGAGGTTGTGCAAAGATCTCTGGAAGCTCTCGGGCATCGGTCACTGGCCAGGGAAAATTTGGAGGCCCAAAATCACGGGTTGCTGGGTTGCTGGGCGCATTGCACGTTGGAAAAGTGTGCAGGTCGAGCTCAAGGATGCAGTCCTAAAGTATGCCATTGATAGTACCAAGGCTTGGTTCAGCATTTGGATCTGCCGTGTTGAAAGGGGCAGGTTTGACTTCAGAATGCACTTTTTTGCAACACTTTCAGCGTTCAATTCTGTCTCCACCTCTTCTGGTTAGTCAATTCTGAGCGCTTTGGTTGCATCAACAAGGCAAAAACCATCAAAAAGCAAGCGTTCCAAAGTACATTACATCTCTGCACATGTCAGGCAAGAATCTTGCTGGAAGCAGGCGCGCAACAGAAGGCTGCAGACGTTCACCTGGAGGAAGCAATTTAGGGGTACGATGTATCAGGTTGCGTGTCTATGTGGGGTGAAGGAGCAGCAATAGATCATACATAACCAGTAGCGTTTACCAGAGTCACAGCTGAGTCTCGCTCACTGCAGGAGAAGTTGAGGGAGACCCTTGCAGATCTCGTGGCCACGAAAGAGGTGTTGGAGGTGTCGGACGCTTTTGACCGGTTGGTTTCAAGTTGGGGATGTCTTTCATCCTTGCTGGTCAGGCATTTTTTCGAAATGTGGGCCCCAGCTTTCAAACTTAGGTCCTATCGTTTTGTTGGTCCTGGATATGTAAATGCATCTGTGTATCTATCAGCCTCCGGCTAGTGCCGTCGGCAATTCCTGGGCTTCAGACTTGAGATGTGCGGCTATACCGCCACCAGCACCACATCAGTCCCAACACCAGCAGGCAGATATGCACTGACAGCCGTACCATTTTATAGCCCCAGCGCCAGAAGCAGAACCTCGCCAGAAGCACCACCACAGCAGCACCAAGAGCATCAACAGCAACCGCAGGAGCAGCAGCAAATAGCAACCACAGCAACCACAGCAACAACAGCAACCAGAGCAACAGCAGCAGCAACAACAGCAACAGCAGCAAGAACAGCAGCAGCAACAACAGCAACAACGGCAACCACGGCAACAACAGCAACCACAGCAACAGCAGCGACAACAGCAACCACAGCATACAGCGTGGTCTTGGTGGTTGTGGTGCTTGTCCTTTATAAATTATAAATATAAGTTCCGTTCATAATGCAAGTTGGTGGGTGAGTGGGGCGTGTTTTTATTCGTGGGCAAGTACAGTGTAGTGAAGAGTCTAATATCTACCTGTGTTTGATGTATCTAGGCTCAAGAGACTATAGCCAACTCTCGAGGGAGTATTGGTTACTTGACCGCTCGCATAGAGTCTAAAAAGACGTGCTAGTTATCCCTGCCAGTTGGTAGAACGCTAGTGCCACTCTTCAATGGCAGCGGAGCTGTTTGCTCCATGGATCTTTATGAAGATGAGCCCCAATGATGACTATGAGTCATTTGCGATGAGACGATGCAGCCTCATGGAGGCCAATTGATGACGACAACACAGGTGACGACTAAAGTCCCACCTGGATTTGATGGCAAGACATCATGGTTTGCATTTGAAGATGCAATAGAGTATAACAGAGTTGGAATCTGAAAAGTGGGGACCCGCGCTTAGAAATCGCCTTGAAAGCGGGGCCTTTGTTTTCAAAAGATTGCTTGACAGAGAGGAACTGAGACAACCAAATGGAAGAGGAGTAGAATACTTCAAGAGAACACTGAGACCACATTTTGTGAAAGGAGCTCAAACAGTTTTCCTTTTCAGGTTCATGAGATTCATGAAGAACAATCGTGGAAATGGAGACTCGATGACATGGATGACCAGATTTCAGATTGATGGAAGAAGACTTGAAGAATCATGGATGGACTTATGTCCAGAACTTGATCTACTTTCCCCTGCTATCGTAGCAGAAGTTCAAGCAAGACGAGCTGCACATCAAAATGCACAAGCTGCTGTACAAGCAGCAGATGATCAACGCGTCATTCAACCATGGACTGATGAAATGCAGCAAGCTGTTTATGAGGAGGCTACTAGGCTTCACAGACAAGCACATCGTGATCTTTTCCCACTCTCTCCAAATCTGATTGCTCTGATCTTTATATCCACAGCGGATCTTTCTCAAGATCAAAGACAAAGCTTGACAAGTATCATGACACATCGAAACAGAACAATGGATCAATACCGAGTGAATGAATCGAGAGAAACATTCATTGAGATGTTTTGCACTGTGAAGACAGCAGTTGACAATCCTATAATGAATCCATCAGGATCTGGTGGAAGAAGAGCATTCTTAGTGCTGGAAGAAGGAGACCTAGATGGCAGCTTTGGCTATTGGGCCGAAGACGAAGAAGATGGAGCTGAAGGATTCCTGGATGC
>OMLO01003985.1_pt1 | contig 12255 bp, 7 predicted proteins | sample 1674811 | NCBI WGS metagenome assembly OMLO01 (sample SAMN06265003, study PRJEB25207) | coral metagenome | isolation source: Coral host | place: Mexico:La Bocana,Puerto Morelos, Mexico | collected 2008-11-13
TTTCTGTGGGGATTGACATATCGATAAGCAGACAGGTTCTTTCCTTTTTGTCTTTCACCACTATGTCTGGTCTGTTTACCTTTATCTCTTTGTCGGTTTGGATTGGCATGTCCCAAAGTATAATTATTATTATTATCATTATTATTATTATTATTATTATTATTATTATTATTATTATTATTATTAAAATTAGTTCATTTGAATAGTATTATTCGTTTCTATAGTAAACTTGCACAACATACCATACAAGTATTGTATCCCTGCGATGTCATCAGAATGGAGCCGCATGTTATCAACATATCCTGTGTAGTATGGATACATGATGGCGTTACGTACTTCGGAATGATCAAGACCAAGCGCGTGCCCGAACTCATGAGTGGCTACCCATAATAGATTAGTTCCTCTTGATGTTCCATCTGTGTATGTTTCAGCTTCATCAAAATGGGCGCGTCCGTCTTCGGGAAAGAATGCATGTGCCAGAACTTTTCCCGCACCGTCAAATGGGTATCCGCACCTCTGTTCACCACTTACCCCCCAATGAGTTCCGTATCCAAAACTAGAAGTCAAGAAAAATGAGAAAACAAATAGATAAATAACAAGTTACTATTCTAAAAATTACAATTTAACACTGCACGTCATCAGAATATTTCACTAACCATTGGTCAGACAGTTTACGACCACCTGAACAGACTTTGCTCGGAATTCTGTGTCCTTTTAACAACTCGATCGAAGTTTTCCTGGTAAGCTGTTTCATTATCATAAATTCACAGACCTAGACTTAGACCTAGAGATATCCCGTGAGGTTAAAACCACTTTTTTGTCATAATTTAAAATTAAAATTTGTCGAAATTACTTCGCGATCAGAAAATTGGACGGATTGAGGTACATGGAACCAACCAAAAACTCCAATTTCAAGTTTTTTTTTTGAAATAACTTTTCTCCGAGCGGGTTAATTGTCCATCGGTGGTTCAGGATGGTTCATGGTATGATTTTCTTGGCAGCTGTGTTATTCACTTATTTATTTTTTTTGTTTATTTATTTATTTATTTATTTTTAATTTATTGTTATTTTTTTTTATTTTTAGAATCAATTTTGCAGCATAAGGTCATAATAACATATACGATAGCGGAATTTATCATGATATTCGTTAAGCGGACAGAAAATGTATATGACTAAATTAAATACAGAGAGCCGAACATCATTCAATTGTTAGCACGTTTCAATTATTTCTGTATCTAATCACATCAAGTACTAAAAAACAGTGGGAAAGAAACTATAGCAACTTTAGATAAATTATGAAGAGCAGACGTAACAATGTAGACTAATTGAGTATTATATAGCTATGTACCTTATCTTTATGTCTGCTCTCTCAGGATACTTTGTTCGTGTAAAGGACAACGCCGACACGTCAGCCCAGTACTGCAACGCCTTCTGAAAGATGCGTTCCTGAGTACCTTGAGGTAGATCTTGGCCAAACTGGATGTAATACATCAAACTTGTTTTTCTCCACTTTGATCCTGTTTTGTAACGTCGCACTCGATCGCTGCCTGCTGCGTCATCTGGCATGCCGCATCGTGGTTTCTTCATCTGACGAATTGTCGCGCTGTCAAGTCTACCGGTCACCTTGATACCGGCAAAGCGCTGAAAATGCTTGATGGCTGACTCGACGTCGTGATTTCCAGATCTCGAAGTCGAAAGATAATGGTACTGATTGAGAAAATTCTGCAGCAACAACGGCAACAAAATACTGAATCGCCTAGTTTGGAAACTCTATGCTAGCTATGAAGGGTTTTGAGGGAAGACCATATCACCAAAAAAACAAAAAACAAAAAGCTCAAAACAAACACACTATTTTATGGGAAAGTGAAAGTACATAGTCTAGTTGATTTATCTTCTTACCATTGCCATTGTCTCATCATTCTCGGCCTGAGTTAAGGACAGCGCCCCCAGAACTAAAACAAGTAGAAGCGACATCATGACTTTCAACCTAAGAATCACACTTTTCCTGGAGTGAGTTTATACATCATCTGATGTTAGTTTAGGACAGCTAATGATACGGCATTCTAACCCCTGTTAAATAACTTGCTCTCAAAAAAAACTTTAATATTTATCTCTGTATAAACGACGTAAAGGTGATACATGTTTTGTCAATAAAGTTTAGATGAAATAAATGATATTAAAGAGCGTTTTTGGACGTTGTTTGGCCAACTGACTTCCGTGATGTTTTTTTTTTTGCCAACTGATTTTCATGATGTTTTCTTTTTTTGCCGATTTGTTTTCTTTTCTTTTTGCAATAAATAGAATAAAGCGAGGGGCACAAAGATATTATCTGGCTCAGGATAAGCGGAATTACTATTCATCTGTTATATTTGATATTCGCGTTCTTTCATTTACCGCACAGTGATTCAAACCTTTGTGGATGTGAAATTTAATTGTAGCTTTTTATTATTATTACAACACTACGAGAGAGATATAAAGTTTATGAGTTGATATTTCAGAGATTCAAAAAAGTAAAAATCCCCGTGTTGCATGTGCATGCATACAACTCGGGCACGAGATTGGGTGCGTACGAGGCAAATAATAGCACACCCTACTTTGTGCTGTGAGATTGTTTGTCAGGCAGTAAATTAAATTAAGCCCATGAATGTAGCCTGACACTGTATCACTGAACAGAAGATATCCCACGAACCTTATGTCATAAAAAGAAGAAGGATAACAAGTTCCGGCATTATATTTATTTAGTTGTTCTAGCTGATTTAAGAGTTCTATACTACAGCGATATACTACGATCCTTTCAAAGTAAAAGCCAATGATGTCCTCTTCGTTCCTCTCTTAACGGGGTGATATTTTTTTCTCTTACTAAAACGTATTCACAAGCTTCATGAAATCACTGTTTGACGTGACAGTATTTGTGTTATCCATTATAAAACGAAATGAAATTTCATAAATTTCATTTTGGTTCAGCTTGTGTGAGGTATTCAGTTGGTGCACGTGGTTTCACAAATATGGCAACATTAACCCCGGAAAAATCCATTTTATCAACGTTTGAGTGACAATGTTTGTAATATTCTTTTTCCTTTGAAAAAAACTAAATTACAACTTGACAAATTTCATTTTGGCTCAACAAGTTAAAGGTATTTAGCTGGTACAGGTGATTTGGCAGATGCGGGAATTCAGCATTTCTTCAATTCCGTAATGCAAAAAAAAAAAAAAACATTATGAGAGACTTGCAGGCACCGAGCTAAAACATGACAAGACTGTAATAAATTTGAAGCCATCGAATTTTGCTATATAGCTGATCGATAGCGAGTTTCATGCAACGACAAAAAACGTTAACCATGATATAAGCAATTTGAGTCATAATAAAATAGGCCCGCATTCCGGAAGACCCATCTTTAATGATAAAATTAAAAAAATATATATATATATAAAAAAGGTATGAAAAAAATGCGTCAGTAACAACAATGAAAAGAGAGGTCACGGAATTGCCTTTATCCTTTTTGGTCGTGCTCAGGGAACAAATTCTAGTCTTAAGGTGATCGTTTATACTATATCACATCTTTACAGCACATCCCATGGCTGAAGGAACAGCATCCTAATATTTTGTGCACTCTAGTTTCCTGTTCGAGAGGAACAAATTTTAGTCTTAAGTTATCTATTGCCATATCTTCTTGTAACTAACGCACTTATTTTTAATCAAACGTACAAAAGGTGATTTTAAGTCCCACTGCTTACACAACTACTGTAGCAACACTGTGTGTCGGTTAACGAAAAGTATAAATTGACTGACAGTGACACTTGCGCAATTCTCTCTTGTACTTTATAGACAAACGAGTTATGACTGACTTATTCTATTTTCATGGCATAGGAAGGAATATAAACGAAAAGAAAAGAAGAAAGGCCGTCGAAAAATCAACATGCCTTAAAAATAGAAGATAATAAAAATAATAATAGTAATTTATATAGCGCAAATTCCATATACAAGGTCATATACGCTTCACATGAAAAAAAAGAAAATATAGAGCATGAAATTTAGAAATGAAAAATATAATTAACGCTACAGTTTTCACAATGAAATAAGATCAACAACACTATGCTTATGACATGAGCCCGGGTAAAAAGGTAGGTTTTAAGAAAAAAACTTGAAAGAAAGAAAACAGGACAAAAAATAAATAAATAAATAAAAGAAAGCTCGTCGATACGTTGTAGCATGTCAAACACCTAATCGCCTACAAACATTGAAACCGAATGACAGTTCGAGTTAGCATTGAAGTAAAAGTATTTTTTGTTATATACACACTTGGAGCCATATAGGAATATAGTTTGAACTGAATACTGAATACTGAAAACTGAATACAAACCATCATAGAAAAAAAATATCTAACAGATGACTGACCGAAATTGCAATATATTTTAGTAACTACTACACTGCTGCTTTGTTGGTAGGTTCAGTTTTAAATCTCGTTAGGTTCAAAATTTAATTTATATTTGGTATTAGAAAATCGGAACATCAATTTAGAGATATTTAGCTGTTACAGATGCTATACAGAGAAAACAACTGGATAAATATCAGACAAACAAACTTACTCCGGGAAAATATAATATTTCATCTTATTTCATCTTATGACAGAGAAAGAAAACAGTTATGTTACTTAAAATTGTTCTCCGACTTTGTCCTTGACATATACTTTCGATAAAACAGTGGAAATACAAATATCCCGGGCAGATTCAATTTTGAAATAAAATACTCCGCCTACACCTAAATAGCTGATCAGAAAATCCAATAAAACGTAGTATAACACCTTTACACAACTGCTCGAGAGAGGAAAACAATATCGCTTGAGTGAAACAGATGTAATAAAGCAAATATACTTTCGCATAAAAATGCAAACCAGTCCCTAGCTTTCGTACTGCAAGGCAAAGTCGACCTTTGATCCAAAATGTCGTCTCTACCGCTTTTGCTTGTATTGCTCGTGGCATTTGTGACTGTCGACGCGGAAGACAAAGAGACATTCGCGCTGGTAAGAAATTAATGGATAGAGTATAGAATAGAAAAAAACAAATGGTCACGTTATTAAACGGTATCTATATGTATATTAAGGTGATCTTTTTTTTTTAACTTGCGACACAATAAAGTTTCTGTCCGGCCACTGCGTAAGAGTCCAAACTGTTGTTGAAACTAGGATTAAAGATTAGCCGTGTGAATATCATAGTATTTCTATTCTGCAATTACTTGTGGTGCAAAATCAAGTGGAGATGTTTATAAAATAATGCCCAATGGCAAACAACCGTTAATTCAAGACTGTTGGTCTAAAGAAATTGAAAAGCCTAATGTAGAATTCAAAGTTAACAAACCAGAATTTTAATCCATAGACACAAATCGGTGTTGTTATGATGTCACACAGTACTTTATTGAAAAACGACAAACAACATTGCAGCCATAAAAAAGCAAACTACTTAATTCTAAATGACTAAAGACAGAAACCATTCGCGAAAGAGCAAAGTTTTTCGATTTTCTTTCTTTCTATCTTTCTTTCCTTTTTTCCTTCTCTCTGTCTTTCTTTCTTTTTTATTCGTTTTATCTTTCTTTTTTGGCAAATGATTAGAACTACCTCAACCAGTTTCACTACCTCTCGATGTCGAGATCCGGTAACCATGACGTTGAGAAGGCCATCACCAACTTTCAACGCTTCGCTGGCCTGAAGGTTACTGGCCAACTAGACAGAGCTACGATAACTCTCATGAAGAAGCCACGCTGTGGCATACCTGATGACGAAGCTGGCGAAACCCGATTACGCCGTTACGCAACATCGAGCAAATGGAGGAAAACGTCATTAACGTACTACATTCAACATGGCCGGGATCTAGATAGAGATACCCAAGATCGTATATTTGCAAAAGCATTGCAATACTGGGCTGACGTATCTTCACTGTCTTTTAAACGAGTAAACAGTCCAGGTTCTGCGAACCTTAAAATAAGGTAGGTATTGCGGCTAGAGTTCTATTTTGCGGCTGGTGAGCAATAAAACGCTTTGCGTTGATCCTCCTTCTCAGTTAATCATCGAAATTTATTGAACCGTAGCAGCTTCAACAAGATCTTTAAAAGATAATGCCAAAGTAGTAAGAAATGGTGTGATTTTTATTTCTTCAATTAAAATTTACCTTTGTTTGCATCTCCTCATAACCAACATTTTTAATGGTTTTGCCTGGCTTAAAGCGACAGATTACTGAATCTACCTTTGAGAAATATTTTTTCTCCAAACCGCCTAGTAAAGCGAATATGCACTGCTCTATTTCTATGAAAATTACGTGTAAGCTTCATGTCCAACTTTTTTTCATTCTTAGCTTCGGAACTAGGAGGCACGGTGGCACTAGTGCTGAGCGCACATGTGGAAGCCCCTTTGATGGCCCGAGCACATGCCTACTTCCCTTCAGATGGCCGTGCTCATTTTGATGAAGACGAGCGGTACACTGATGGAACACGAAGTGAAACGAACCTTCTGTGGGTTGCTACCCACGAATTTGGTCATTCACTCGGTTTGAAACATTCCAACGTGAGAGGTGCCATCATGTATCCCTATTACACTGGTTACGTTCCCAACATGAAGCTTCATTCTGACGACATCCGCGGCATTCGATCTCTTTACGGTAGGAAATCACGAAGAGTCAACAATTGCACGATTTGCCCATCTTATAAAGCTTAGCATAGTTTGTTTTATTAGTTTTTTCAAATCCGTAGTTTTTAATCCGTGTTAATCTTCTTCATCCTTAACCATTCTTGATCCTTGATGGTTTTTTATTACTCTCTTAAGTTTTTCTATCTTAATTAACTACGATTTTCAGGTATCACTGAATTTTTGTACCCGGCCAAAATAATTCAGGACACCGTTACTGAGCTCCTTTATCCAAAGAGAATGAACGATGATGTAATGAGTCTAGTCCGATGAAAGTGATTGGTCAGTTTAACCATAATGGTATTGGCTGAAAGACCGTGTAAAGTTTCTCATCAGTCATTGGTCGGTTTCTATCCTTCTATTGTTAGTCAAATTGATAGTGTGAGGCTCGTATATTGAAAATGTGTGTGTATTGTGTATTGAACAGTGTATTGTATATCGACTGAGAAACGCTATTCACTGGCAGACTCTGAAGATGACTTCCGCTAAGGTTGTCGACAAGAACAGTTCTTTCTAGAACTACCCTCACCCGAACAATTCCACTATACAAACTACAAATTTGCATTGGACCCCATAAGGTAGAGTTGCGTTGCCTCTTATAACTAGCACTGTCCGTTTTTGATAGCTCACTTACCAAAGCTTCTTTTGCTACAAGGTAGTAACCTTATTGTTGTTATTAAAAAAAAAAAAAAAAAAAAAAAAAAAAAAAACAAGTTATATTATTGTGTGACTTTAGGTGGTGGCGGTGGAGGCGGCGGCGGCGGAGGTGGAGGAGGAGGAGGAGGAGGTGGTGGTGAGTAATCTAATAAATTTAAAAGGCCACTACTGGATTGAAAATTAATATTAAATAGCGCACTTGTGAGCTTCTACTTAGCTTTATTCCATTCGACAGGCTTTGACCTCAATTTCCGCGATTACATATCTCATTGAAGAACATTTTCAGGAGTAATGAAATTGTTTACGACCACAACACTCGATCAAGCAAAAAATTATCAGAAATAAAAGCAAACCTAAGAAAATGAAACATTTATTTTTAAGGAGTTGATCTATACAACAGCTAAAAAAGGAAAATGTTCAGTGTAAATCAGCTTCAAAGCGTAAATTAAAAATATATATATACAGTCGATCCTTCGGTTGCAACCACCTCTCATAAGCGACCGGCCACCTCTCTGATAAGCGACCACCTCTCCTCGGCGACCAAAATACTTCATAGTCTCGTAGAAATATATATACCTTATTAGGCATTTTAGTGTGTAGTATCGCTGTAAATTTTTACTCATCATTTGTATTTTGACTCGCCCTTCGGGCTCACCAAAATACTGCATGACTCGTAAAAATATACAGCGATACTACACACTAAAATGCCTAATAAGGTATATATATTTCTACGAGACTATGCAGTATTTTGGCGAGCCCGAGGGGCGAGTCAAAATAAAAATGATGAGTAAAAATTTACAGCGATACTACACACTAAAATGTCTAATAAGAGATCTAATATCCAACGTTTTCGTTTTCCCATAATTCTGACTTTCCAAGGTTTTTTATCTTTCGCGCGGTCGGGGGAATGAGACGAGTACAATATCGTGTGATATTTGTACTCGTTTCGCGCGTTATTTCTACTCTACGAATCAGAGTTGGATAATAATTGTTTTTAATTTAAAACAAAATTAAACTGATGACATGCAATAATTTGTTCCACCCGCAGGTTTTTCACTCACCAAGTAAAACAACAAACCAACACATGCTTTAATCTCTTCCTTTTATTCCCTTGTTTATTTCATGTAACTCCACAAGAATAAACCCCAATTTATATATTCAAGGTATTCGCGCGTTTTCCATCATTTCTCCCTGACCTGCAACCAAACATAGAAAAATGAGTCTCAGTACATTATTCAAGCTATACGAACAGTCAATATACAAATGAATTATTGAATTTATTAATTGTTTTGAAAGTGTATCCAGCAAGGATTTAGATTAAAACGTTATTCTTTCAATTCAGTTCCCGTGTAAACCGGTTAAAGTTTAATGCGCATGTACATGCCCGGCTTATGTTTGGCTTATGGTAAATGATCATAAATTGTATTGACTTCTTCCATGCATTATTAGCTATGAACACTTATACTATTTTTTTCTGCTCTATTACTAATTTTTGCCCAACTTACAATCGAAACATGTCTTCTCGCAATAAAACTTCATGCTTTGCGTATCACAATAACCAGCCTCCTTATACATTGATGAATTATTAACCTGTCTTAACAAAGTGTTGAGATATTAATGGCTGTTGTAAAAGTTGTTCTCTAAAGACCATAGGGGATTTTTTATCGAGCCATTCCCCTTATCATCCTTGAGCTGTTAATCTAATAGGCATGCAAGCAGTGGCTAATAGTCGCTATAACTTTGTCCGAAAGATTAGGAGGGTAATTGGTTATGACGTAATATGGCGATAATGACGTCAAAACAATGTAGACGGACTGTTAATTTCGACGGTGTAAAAAAATAAAACTTGTAAAAGCTATCACCAAAACACCAAAATAAATGTTGAAAAAAAAATTTAAATATGTATTCCAACACGTAGAATATTTTCCCCATTAAAACAGAATACAGTAAAGGTTAAAACAGATTATAACATTAATGAACAGGACAGGAGATCATAAAACTAGAAGGATTCCAACGATACAGGTACGCGACCCTTGCTCCCTGCAACATGTATTGGTGAGCACTGAGCAATCGCGACACCATTTTCTGTTGTAGGCCTGTGTACACGTAGAAGACTCACCGGGAGCTGTACGGGCTGGAGTTTGATTGCCACGACTGTCACCAGAGTTACTACCTGAAGGAAAAGAAACAATTTAGACCCCTGGAACAGTCGCCTTCCTCCCACCATCCACTAAACCATAAAGCTGTAAATAAATAACAAGAATGATCATCGCTGTTATGTGCACAATTTAAGTAGGTGTGAGAAATATTGACTTTTTAAGTTGCTGTTTTAAGGTTTTACTTCAACCTTTGTACACTACTACACGTGATGATCATTCATATTTTTACATCTTTCTCTGAAGTTAAAAAGTAAAGTTAAAGTCTGCACACGAGCTAACTGGCCCATCGAGCCGGAGCGTACCCCGGTTTCCGTAGCATGAAGTGACTAGGACTACTTCTACTCCCCCCTGGATGGGATGCTAGTCCGTCGCACGGTTACCACCAGCATTAAATTTGCCGATAACCATTTATACTCCTGTTTGGAGAGAGGCACTGTGAATATAAAGTGTCTTGCCCAAGAACACAGCAGAATGTCCCCGGATCGCTCGATCTGGAATCGAGCGCACTAACCATAAGGCCACCGTGCTTCCACTCCACAGTTCCCTTCACTCCCAAGTATATACTTGCAAAGCTGAAAATATTTTTTTCTATACATTGTTGTGTTCCTTCTTAGCGCTGTCACCCCTGTTTATCTCGGGCTTTTAGTTTGTCAAGTTTCCGAGAGGACGCCTTGGACCTTAAGTCAAAATGCTTCCTTCCTATCCCTGTTAACTCATCGTTCGGAACGAACAGTGATCTAATCTTTTCTAAGGGAACGTTTGCCTTTACTTCCCGTGCCATCATGTACCAACCTAAAGTTTATCCCAGCTCTTATTGCGCTCTCTTACCATACAAATATTGAATCCCAGCAATGTCGTCAGAGTGGAGCTTCAAGTCTGGGTCGTAACCTCTAAAGTAAGGATACATGACTGCCTCTTCGACGTTAGAATGTCGCAGGCCCAAGGAATGTCCAAATTCGTGCACTGCCACCAATAAAAGATTGAAACCACTGCTAGTTCCGTGGGTAAAGGTTTCGTCCTCGTCAAAGTGAGCTCGCCCGTCCTCAGGGAAATACGCATGCGCCAGAACTCCATCGGGACCGTCGAATGGATAAGGACATGTCTGTTCCACATTGGTGCCACCGTGACTGTAGCTTCCAAAGCTAATTAAAGAACAAATGTACCCATAGTCTATATGATTAAAAAACCTTTTCATACTTTGACTATTTTTTATCATTGCAACTTATTGAGCAACGGGCCAGTCACTGCTGCTGCATTTTTCCGTTTTTTCCTGATGTATATCATTGTCTTAAGATAGTGCTAATTGAAATTAAAAGTAGCACCGAGTAAAATTGTTAGCTGTAGCGCTTCACTTGTTGGTATCATTGCAGTGCCCTAAAGCTCCTGCCTTCTGACAGAGATAGGTTTTCTCATTCTAAATATCCGAACAGCAAAAAAACGGTTGCGGCTTGTTGATTGGAATGATGATGTATGACGCATTGATAGCGCAGCACCCGCAAGCGGAGGCCCATGCCCATATAGGAAAACAAAGGAAACCTAATATATAGATTTAGCCAAGGCTAAAAGCGGAGCTCCGCTATGAATTGCTTTTCTCGAGGCTAGCGACGACGACGGAGTCGCGCAAGATAGCGACCATAGTCCACCTAATAGGTTAACGGGGACATACAGCCTTGGTTTATAGCGTCCTTCTTTGATACCGGACATCCATGTTATGATCAATTGACACCTGTCAAAACAAAGTATTCGCTGACCACTATCACGACATCGCGAGCTCAGGTTAGAGCTCTTCAAGGTCACGGGTTTTTTGAAGTCGACGGCGGGCCAACTGAATAATTAACCGAATAATAACTTTTTCTTATCCAAATGTTTTTCATTGCTTTTGTTTTGTGACTTTTGATCAAACTCACAGAAGGCCAAACATTATACAGAAAACCTCATTGCAAAATTACAAAACCCAAATTTAAATTTTTCCTTGAAATCGGACTTTGAACAATCTGGCCCAGGAGCTCCGATTTTAGGCTTCGCTAAATCTATATATTATATGATATACAGTCTGTCAACTTCAGTTAAATACCTTGGGCAATATGATTAATACGAAGTAAGATAAAAGTTTATATATAAATATATAATATTACATTTATTTTCTACTAAGAGCGGTTTTAAATTGCAAAGCTAAGAACATTGCAAATTGCAAAGCAATAAATTGCAAAGGTATCATTCTAGCCAATCACAAACAAGGACGATACATGTAGCTGACACAAAGCGCGATAAAACAAGTACAAGTGATTCACGATTGGATTTGGTGTCCTTCTTAATGGATAAAAAATACCACGATAGGTAGTCAATTGTGTAGCGTTTAAGTGTAAGACCAATTACCTTTCGACACTCACAGAAAACCCTCTTTGTGTATTTGTTCACTACCAAATTGTTCAAATTATCTTATCTTGATGTCTGCTTCTGTGGCGCAATCGACTTGAGAGAATGTCAACCCAGACAAGTCGGCCCAGAGCTGTAGTGCCTGACCAAATATCTCTCTTTGCTGATCCTTTTAATCGTTCAGACAAATGAAGTAATGGATATATTTTTTTTAGGAAAATTACCCCTCTTTAGACTGGACAATGTTTTCCTTCGTGAGCCTATTGCTGTTAATTGGAAGATGAGGAGATGGGCTCTTGCATATTGTTTACTTGGTACACAGTTAATTTGGCTTAAATTATTTTTCATTCTTCATTGTTATGGTTTCTGTAACTACATTAGATTTCTTA
>OMLO01003986.1_pt1 | contig 12254 bp, 8 predicted proteins | sample 1674811 | NCBI WGS metagenome assembly OMLO01 (sample SAMN06265003, study PRJEB25207) | coral metagenome | isolation source: Coral host | place: Mexico:La Bocana,Puerto Morelos, Mexico | collected 2008-11-13
CTCAAGTCTGGATAAGCTTATCATTTACATGATTTAAACATAAGAAATCCAAGTTTCATTTCAGGCAAATAAACTGAAACAAGATGAGATGCAGTGGGGTCTGTCTGGAAGTATCTTTAGTTAAGGAATGAGGGGTCCACAACCCCACATTCCTTTCATATTTGAATCAAACTCCAGTGGTGAATTAATACTTTCAAAGCATTAGGTGTCAAAATTCGCGGCTCTAGCTGTAAGCTACTGCTAGTGGAAAGACAGTGTTGATGTATAAATATCAAACTCCTTTTACTTAGCGCAGGGGAGACATAAATCATTGAAATTTTAACTCAGAGAAGTGACGATTGCAACAGTGGAGTTTTTCGAATGAGGTACAAAGCTTGCCAGTCAATGCACATTATCATGTGGCAATCTTCATACCTCGTTTGAAGATAAATTCTACTTGGCTAGTTTCAACTAGTGGCGTTGTCGTGTGCTTGTTGGTTTTTGGCAATGGTTTTGTTTTAAATAGTGTTTTAATTGGCTTGTCCCAAATATCAACAACATCCAACTACATTCTAATATGGTCAAATTCCAGTCGCGAAAATCTGAGAATTTTTGTGGGTAACCTGCTGCTATATAGCTGCTGCCTCGTCAGCCTCATGTTTTGGCTCGTCTGACTTGTTGGCAATTATCATTATGCTACTTTACTCACTACATAACAGCATAATTCCTATGTAACCCAATACATGTACTTTATTTTGTTAAAGGCAATGATTCCAAATGGAACATTCTTTTCTTGAATGTTTTGATTGACAGGTGTGTGTTTCATCAGTGGACTGTACTATAGTTAAACCCCAGTGTTCAAATTGCTCGGCACAACATATTAAATTCATCAATGCCACTACAGGAAGGTGTGTGGTTTGCTGGCCTTGTCCAGAATGCAATGAGGGCTTGGGCTTGTCTCTTCCTTGCGGAGCAACTGTTACTGTTGGCACAAACCTTGAATGTGTTCTATGTGTCCCTGGAAAAAATTTTTCAGGCATTACTGGTACTAGCCAGTGCCAGTCTTGTGGGGTGTGTTCAGGCAAGCATGAAAGTGTCCATTCAGAATGCACTAGTGAAAAAGATGTCATGTGTAAATGTGATGTAGGGTTTTTTCGCAATAAAACCACCCAAGAATGCCTACCTTGTGCTTCATGCTGCTCTGGTGATCAGCACATCTTAGAAAATTGTAAGAAAGATGGAGCTGCCATCATAAAGAAATGCAAGTTTGAAGAGCCCTGGCCATCAACCTGTTTGCCGTCACTAACAGCTGTGGGGACAATAGATAGCATCTCAGTGTCCAATGTGTACTTATCAGTTTTGGCAACATCTTCATCCTTGATTCCATATTCATATAGACATTCCACACCCACACCAAGGCTTGGTACCATCACTAAAAGTGCTCCAGTTCCTTCAGAAACAGGACACATAAAAGTCACCTCGGCAAGTTTTTCCAGACCTGACAGACACACCAAGATATCGGAAATTTCAACAGTAAACAACAGACATACCAAGGGAGAAAGCTCTGATACTAACATTGTAATCTCTATGTCTAAAACTACAGTTGCATTGATTTCAGTGTTTGTCGTTGTACTGGCAACTGGCCCCTGTGTGGCTCTGTGGCTCTATCACAAGTACAGGTCATGGCAAGCACACAACAATCCACATGCTTTGCAAATGACATTTAATGAGTTAGAAGCTAGAGATAATGAAGAACGCAAGTCCAGTGAATGTTCTGGTGCTGCCCAGCCTCTGATACAGCTGACTGAGCATCCTCCTGAAAATACAACTTCACCAACCTTGAGAACAGATGAAGGAATGCGCCTGTTGCCTGACATTCCTCCATCCCTTGAAAATGAACCCCAAAATCTTGGTAAATACTACTGCACTTATTTATTAACTATAATAAGCAGACTATTTGTTATAAGAGTTAGAAAACAATTACTGTGTTCTAGAGGCCATGATCTGAGAGAAAACATCCCCCATACAAGGGCCTCTTCCAATGACAATCTTCTTCAATCTGATTTTAGCACATGCTACTGGTGTCTGGCATTTTAAAAGAGACCTTTTTCGCTTTAGGCTGTTCAGTACTTTTGGAGAAACCACTTTAGAGTGGGTTAGAATGTCATGAGCCATATGGTGCCTAATGTGAATCAGTCATGCAGAGAAATAACAAGACTAATTTAGAACGTAATTTTCCTGCCCATCACTTTGAAAATGCTTTCCAAAGTGACCTCTCAAGAGACCTCTCTTGAGAAAGTTCTTACAAATGGGAAATAGGCATTTTAGCTGTCCTTTGCTTTTAAAAACCTTTCAAGAGAGAGGTTTTTCAATTTAATCTGTTCAGTACTTTTTTGAGAAACGACTGTCTTGTCAACAGCCATAACATGGTGCCGCAAGTGAATCAGTCATGCAGAGAGATGACAAGACTTGTTTTCCAAGTAAAAACATCTTTAAAGATGATTTTTGTACCCAGCTCCTTGAAAATGCTTTCTTTTATAACGTGATAAGTCCAGAGAAGCAGCTTTTCTTGTCGTGGACACGCAAACCTCAAAACTATTACACAGAACTTCTGAAATTATATGTCCAAGGATTTTCACCTGAACTTTCAGGGGGGCATTTTTTAAGAATTGAATGTGAAACAAATAATTTAGCCATCTTGTGCTTTGAAATACCTTTCAAAAGAGAGGCTTTTCACTTCAATCATTTCGGTACTTTCCGAGAACTGACTTTCAAACAGGCTAGAAATTAGAGTCTTGGCACTTTGTGTTATACTCATTCATACCGTGGAATGACACAACTTTTATTTGAACTTCAGAGAAGCACATATAATATTCCTGCCCAGCACTTTGACAATGATTTCCAATGCTAACAGTGTTGTAGTTCAAAACAAACATTTTTTTTCTCTTAACCCGCTAGACTTTTTCAATTTTGTATTGACTAGATGACTGTTGGCCAATACACTACTAACTTTGACAGCGTGATGCAAAGCTCAAAATACATTGAAAAAGATTATCATAGGCCAGCGGGATGTGTTTTCTCACCTCATTTTCCCTGGCTGTGTCTATCAGGTATGGCTGCGAGTGCATAACTTAGAAAGACAGACTCCACCAGGGTTGTTTTCTCCCAAAATGACTTGGAATTAAATTTCATTGATTTAAAATAATGCAGTCTTTGACGACACCTTTTTTAAAACTTAACCACAAGAAAACTCCGTATTATCTCATTTTAATGCCTCTTTCAGGTAAAAAAAAACAATAAAATGAGTTAAATGAGTTACTGCAATCCAGTGGGGTAACTGAAGCCTTGGGAAAGGGCTTTGCCATTTACCATTGCTTTGCTTTTATAGAACAAAAAAATATGATCAGCAAAAATATACTCTGAATACCATGCAAGAACAGTTTGATTCCCTTCAGATCAATTTAAGAAAAATTTAAATGATTTACATTTACATTTTAATTAAGTCGGTAAAGTCTTTTGGACATGATTAGGCAATCTCTAATGTATCTAAACTAGAGTTTGAAAATTTAATATCAAATGCATTTTTAAATTATATTTGACAGCTAAGCAGACTAGAAAACGCTTGGCCTCTGAAGGAGATGACAATTCAGCAGAATCTGATTTGGAAGGTAAAACTACTTTGTTAAACTATGATCAGTCCTGAGAAGAGAATTTAAATAACTTTATTTCTACATCTACATCTACATCTACATTTACTTTTATTAAGTTGATAAAATCTTGAAAGACATCACATCAACTTTACAATAAGAGCCAAAATAAATACAAAAGATGTACATATGCATAAATCAGAAAAAGGTGATTCTTAATTACAATTCTTAATTACAGTTACGTAGTTCTTAATTACAATTTTACTTTACTTATTACACGTGCTTCCCTAAATTTAATTTAAAATCAGATAGTGAGTTACAATTCACTAAGTCAGCAGGCAGTAAGTTCCACTCTGTTATTGATCTAGGAAAAAAAGAAAACTCAAAAACGTCCTTAGATACATGTACTTTGGGCATTCTATACTTAAAAGCATGGCTATTGCATGTTCTTTTTTCACTGTTTGGTATTACTGTTTGGTTTATCTTCTTGAAAGTACATAATTTATAGATGATGAGTTCTGGTGGCACAAAAGGGCCACCAAGTGGAACCCAATACCCATATAGGAAGGAATAAGAAACCCATAAATTGTTTTTTCATGATTATCATTGCTATAGTGGTATTGCTTGTGGGCACATGCTCACGGCAAAAATGGTGGCAGAGTTGCCAAAAATGGCAGCCATGCTCCAGCTAATAGGTTGACAGAAACATGCAACCTTGGTTTATAGCATGCTTCTTTTATATTGCACTTCCATTTTATGGTCAAGAGATACCTGTCAGAACAAGATATCTACTGACCAGTATCACCATATCTCAACCATATTGCAGCTCAAGTTTAGAGCTCATCGAGGTCACCTGTCTTTTTTGATCACTGACCAAGTGCTGGTTTTCGATTGGATCGCAGGCACATGTCAGGTTAACTTGTTGTAAGCAGGGCCAGGTTACTTGGAAGCTGGTTAACACTAACTCAGGATTAACCAAATAATAATTTTTTTTGTATACGAGTGTTTTTCGCTGCTGTTTTTCTTATTTTGAGATTACTCAAATTCAAAATGGGAGGTTCTGAGTTTGAATTATTCAAACTCAAAACTCAAATAAAAACTCTCATTTTATCCTGGGTTAGCTTGATCATGCTCTAAACAACTTGGCCCAGGAGTAAATTTATGTTTTATTTTGTAGGTCATCAACCTCATTGCCACACTGAACATGATGGGGATGGATTGCAAACTACACATTCATCATTGGATAAAATGTTAGTTTGTTCTGATCAACATGCAGCTTTGCCTTCCTCTCCACCAAATAAGCCCTGCTCTTGTAATAACACTGCTGCTTCTAGTGGCTTAACTGGCAAATCAACAGAGCAGACGTCTCAGGTGTCACCAGTTATAGAGGAAAATACGGGTAAGTCTGCCCGTGACCATGGGCTAGCTGCTACACTTGGTGTTTATAAAAGAAAGAATATTTTTCACATCCAACTAGGCTGGATATTGTTATCTTTTGCAGACTTTGGGCTGAAAATATTCTTTTGTACATTCCTAGGTTGCAGGTTACATATGGTGAAGCTAAAAAACAGATATGACTAGTAATTGTACTATCAAATAGCTATATAACTAACTTAGAGTAGAAGTAATGTCAAACCTCTCTGCAATGGCCACCTTGAGAAGAAAGGAGAATGGCTGTTGTATAGAGGTGACTGATATGGGGAGGTAGGGGCAAGATCTGAGGGTGACAACTGGTTTTTGTGTGTTTCTGTGTGGTAGGGATCAAGTTTTGTGGCCTTTTAAAATAAAATAAAAAATGGGGTTTATATACAGTGGCTGTCAGCCATTGATTATCAGGCCGCTGTCAAGAGGTTATTTTGGCCACTGGGAAACACTTAAGTAAAGTGGCTCTTATCATCGTTAAGGGGTGTGACCATTTTAGAGAGGTTAAAAGAAGAGGGAATGTAATGACAGTCTGCTGTAGCAAAAAAGTGGCTGTTGTACATAGAGAGGTGACCATTAGTTGAGGTTTGACTGAATACCTACTTATTTTGCCATCAATATTCTTTCAGGAACATGACAGGCCAATCAAATAGCAAATCTTGAAGTTTGATTAGCCTTTGTTACTTAAATATATTGATGAGCAAGACTGCAGGAATGTTGTGAATATTGCAGTAATTGTAAAGTTCTTCGACTCAAGATGCATAAGATAAACACTGGATAAACAAACGATTTAATGCAGACTCAAAACAGTAGTCACATGGACCGCCATGTTGGTGGGAGAGAGAACACTTCCCATTGTCCCTAGCGAAATACATTAACTCTGAATATCCGGTTGTTAAACTTCAGGTTGCTAACATGAACATTACAGTAGTCACTAATGATGTTCATTCTGATCTGTGTGTTTAGGTTCAGAAAAGGCAAATCGGAGAGCAGTTTCTGGTCTCTCAGCTGAACCACCAATTCAGTCAACTGAAGGTAATGGAGGTTACAATACTCACATCAAAGACGTTCCTGAATCACTCATACATGATATGTGTATGCTGCTCGATGAGGAGAGAGAGCTAGATGACAAAGATTACAGATTGCTTGCCAGTGAGTTGGAGCTGCCCTCTTTAAAAATCAGATACCTAAAAAGGCTTAAACAGGTGCAGGGCAAGAGCCCCTCTTATGTCCTGCTGATGCAAGTCTTCTCAGCTCGGCAAAACTTAGGAACCCTTTATCACCTCCGCTCCATACTAGAAAAAATGGAAAGATTTGATGTGATCAAGGTTCTGGACGATTGGGTTTTGAATAATTCCTAAAAGACCTACAGCTCCCTGAGGCCATCAGTCCTGTTAAATTCAGACCAAGATTGATAGATGAGTTCTGTTACTTGTAAGAGTTATTCGGGACATGGAAAAAATGTAATCCGGTTGCCCAGGACAAAAAGTTTTCCTGCTGGACAAGTTATTGTCATACTCACTTGCCCAATGGTAAACAGAAAAAGTCTTAAGACTTGTCCAGGGCCAGTAAAATTTGAGAGTTGCTTGTCCAAGCAGCTCCCTTCCCTCCCTGTAGTTTATGGATATGATATGTCTGCTAACTATCATGCCTACAGGTTCAAACATGCCTGGTTCAAAAACATCTTTTACTTCCAGTTCCTGCCACACCTCTAACGGTTCCACCACATTGTACAATGTTAGCGTGTGAGCAGGATCTTGTGCACTATGGCACAAACACCTATAAGCTGTGAGCACAATGTTAGAAGCAGGATCTTCTAATTTGTTTGTGGAAATGGTTGATTAAAGTAAAAACATAGTATTGTTGTAGCTAGTATTCGTATTGTTAGTTCTATTTTGTTATTACACAGCTTTGTTTTAAATCATTGAGGCGCATTCATAGCAAAAAGATCTACAGTAATTAAGCTAAAAGAGGTCAGCTGCAAGGGTTGTATCTTCTGCTTATGTCTTATTAGCAAAATTAATAGATTTTTTACTTTAGATCAGGTATTGATTTTTAGACTGCATTTTGTAATCATATTTTAGTGCAAGTCTTAGTCTTATTAGTTTTGTATTTTGTATTAGTCTGTGTCCCCTTATTAGTATGGGTATCTCCCAGACTACATGGTTTGACACTGAAATAAAGTTTTGTTATTATTTTTATGCTCATCTTTTAGTGTGCAGCTTTTAAACTTTGTTTACATGTACTTTTATATGTCTGTAGTAATGCAAAAATACTGTTTTAAAATAATTGACTTGTTACTAAATTGCACTTTTTATTAGAATAAAACTTTACTTTCACTTTTTTATGTATATATGGTTACTGTGTCATCCAGTTAAGGTAATTTTCAAACCACTTTCCTGACTAGCAATTATTGTTGCATGAGGGAATGAAAAACAAAAAGAAAATATGTGACCTCCTGCTTTCCAACTTTCACAGTTAATATTGGAGTCAAAGGGTGACCATCACCAGTTTTTAAATGGTCATTTTCTTGTCATAAATTTATTTTCTTGACATCAAGTGAGGGGTAATCATATTTTACCAATTGTTCATAACTGATTTTCGATTTGTTTAGGAATGAGTGCCATTTATCTATTTTAAATTCAGTATGCTTTAATCTTGAGGGCTTGTAACTTGAAACTCTACTACCTCGACCCTAGAGTTGAGTGAAAAAATCATTATTACAGATATTTCATAACTTAAAGCTACCGGTACTTGGTTTGGGTTTAACAAAGGAAAAAACTAAGCCAATCTGTTTTCTGGAAATTTTTAAAGTGTTAACCTGTATTCAGACGCCAACCTAGGAAAAATATTGACTGATTTCCGAAACAACGAGTGACTTTAGAGGGATTTAGAGACATGCTCCCTTGGGAAAAATTCTAGATTAATTTACGTTTCTTTCTGAAATGTCTAACCGATTTCCGTAAAATTTTGGAAGCCAGTACTGAATCCAGACCTGGCTACTTCATAGAGAGAGCTGAGCATAGACGTCCGCGAGCAGACGTTTAATAAATAGAAATATAATGATTATCGACCGGCTAACTTGCCTGGATGTGCTAATTAACAATTGGACCCGCAGCCCGCAAGGGCTACGGGTCAATAGCCCATGAGGCGAAGCCGAATGGGCTATTGTCCTGTGGCCCTTGAGGGCGAAGGGTCTAATTGTTTTAGTATCACCCAACTAGTCGGACAGTAAAAGCAATAATAAAGTTAGCAAATGCAAGTTAAAGAAAGATTTATTTGGGAATAAAACGAAAGAATTTCGCTACTTGATGACTATTGCTAATAGTCCCCTAGTAGCGTAGCCAATCAAAATGCAGGATTTGCATTAGTCCACTAGTTGGGTGATACTAATTGCTTATAACCTGAAGAGTTTCCAGCAAGGACTTCCTTACGGGGAGGTCCTAGGATGTTGGCCTCCTGTAAATAAAAGGAAAATTAAAATGCTTCGGGGAAAAAGTTTTTCTACATCGATTTGAAGTATTTCTGAACAAAACATAATACCATTAGATAAAACTAGTTAATAATTTCAGGTAAAAGAAAGTCGAGTTAAGTGAGAATTCTGTACGAGTAGCAACCAAAGAGATTCTATTGTAGAAGAAGTTTATAATTACACTACCAGGCGCGGTGCCTTCTATAGGGGTCCAGGGCCATTCTCCCTAAGGAAATGTTCTTTATTTTGGGGGTTTCTGAACATTTTTGCCCGGGGGAGGGGTACTCCCAGAAAAATTTGGTAAGGGTGTGCAGCCCGCTTCTCAAAACCCTTACCCTATTTATGACCAAAATCTGTGATTTTCCCTACCTTATTTATGACCTGACCAAAAATTTAAAACCCTATTTATGATCTGACTGTTACATCATTAGGGGAAGAGCTTTTGTTGCTGGCTTTATCTTCTAAAAAAAAACGAATTGAAGACTAGAGTGCAAAAATCGATACCCTATTTATGACCAAAATGGCTGCAAAATGGCTAAAATCGATACCCAGTTTATGACCAAAAGGGCTGAAAAACCATACCCTTTGGGGCCACACACACCTATATAGCCCATATAAGGGAGTATCCCCCGGGCATTTTTGGTGTTTGTTTCATACAGTTGAAATGTTTTGGTTTTGGTAACTCGGTTCCTTAGTCAATGACATAGAATCGTTAAATTCGTATACAAACTCTTATATCTATGTTGTCAGTGTTTAGTGTGTCCATAGACGACTACATTGACCGAGCAGACCCTTACAGAGGTGGATGCAGGAGGTGCGCTCCCCTCTCCCCCCAAGATGACATCTTTTAAATTTGTTTACCTCACCACTCAGTTAAGAAAAGTCCTTGTAGTGTTACGCTTCGTCTAGCTGCTATATTTTTTCAATTTTTATTTCCAATGAACATGATCGGTGACGTTGAGGATTTATCCGTAAATATTGGTTTGGAATCCTACCTATAATCTTAAAACTTACAGTGGACGTTCTTTTGCTGTCACTGAACCATTGCTTTTGAATCCTCTACCCCAATCTATCAAAGGTTCAACATCAATTGACGCTTTTAAACGTAGACTCAAAAAGCATATTTTCTTGAGTGCTAATTACTGCGGATGCAGATTTTTACTGTTTTATTGTGGTTTTACATTTTTGAATTTAGTCAATTTCAGATAGTTTTGGTACCGTTTTTTTATTTAGACATAATTTCTGCAGTGGCTTAGAAGGGTCATCGAAAGCATCTCTTCATTTTTTCTTACGACACTTAATAACTGTCGATCAACACTTATAACTGTCGAAAAGTATAACTGTCAAATCGCTACTTATAACTGTCAATCGTTATAAGTTATAAGTGTGATAACTGTCGATCGACACTTATAACTGTCGATCTCAAAGGATAAGTAAAATTTATGGAAATAAGATTTGATGTTGTTTTAAAATTAGAATTTGAAGTTAAAAATTGATAGAGCTACACCAAACAGTTGCCCACCAACCTGGAGTGCCCTTTCGGGAGCGTTCAACTGTTTGGTGGTGTTCCAAAACTTTTTTTCCTTTTAACCCTTTCTTAAACTTCGTAAAATTTAACTTAAATTTACATGTAACCCCGCCGTAATCAAGGATATTAACTGACACATTTTGTAAATAAGATTTCCTTAGCCAAATAATTTCTACTTCTCAGCCATGTAAAAAACGAAAGCAGAGTTAAAGTCAACAAATCGGTGAGACTGGTGAGATTTCACTACAAAATGGTCGTTTTTTACAATGGCCCAAAAAGCAGGCGAAAGAACAGCGAAAACTAATTATTTATGTATCGCTCTGTTTTCAGACCATAAATTGAATAAAATAGTGTGTATTCTTCCAGGTAGCTATCGATTGCGACATTTTTTTAACAAAGTAGGAATCCCACTATACAGTATTGAGTCTGCCAACTCAGACGTAGTTCAATCAGTACACTGTCGAGGCGTCCCATCTTACAAGAAAATTACCTACAGTGATCATTGGCAGGTTTTTTTTATCAAGAACATTGATAAGTTTATTTAAAATTATATTTCATATCTCAGTCTTATAAAAATAGAACAGAGTTAAAGTGACCAACTAGGTAAGATGGTAAAATGTGACAAAAAAGGTCGTTTATAGAAAAGAAAGGCCTGCAAAAATTAATTGATAAAGTTTTGACATCTCCAAAAGAAAAATAAATAAGTAAAATTCTGTGTTTAAAAAGAGGTAGCTTATGATAAAGATAAGTTTAACGGTTGCAACTAAGCCAGCCAAGTACAGTATTACCCGCTGGTAATCCATCCCGTAGTTGAATACAAATAGAACGTTATCAAGTGTCCCATCTGAGAACAAAATTAACTACCGTGAGCATTGACAGGCCTTTTTTGGAAGACCTTAGTAAGTTTATTTCAAATCCTATTTCCTTTGCCAGATACCTCTACAGTAATACAAAGAGAGAATAGAGATAAAGTGACCAACTAGGTGAAATGGTGAATGTCGCAAGGTCGTTTTCACTATGGCCCAAAACACAGGGGAAAGAAGCGCACAAATTTATTGTTTAAGTATCGCCATGTTCTCAAAAAACGGATTTATTAACAGAGAGTGGTTTAGAAGCGGTAGCTATTGATAGGGACATTTTTAACTGTTGCAAATGAGCGAACTAGGTGCTGCCCTATAAAATACTGATACTGCCAACTAAGACTTGTAATCAGTCAAATTTTGAACTTTGTCAAAGTGTCCCATACGAGATGAAAATTAACCGGCTACGGTAACCACGCGCGGGCTGTTTCAATCGAGCACATTAGGACGTATTTTTTAAATATGATTTTCTTAGGCAACTAATTTTTACTTCTCAGCCATATAAAAAACGAAAATAGAGTTTAAGTCAATAAATCGGTTACATGGTGAAATGTTACAGCTACAAAAATGGATGTTTTTACCACAACCCAAATAGCGGGAAAGAACCACGAAAATTACTTATTTGCGTATCACCATGTTCTCAGACACAAAATAAAATAAAATAACAAAGTAGGAACTCTCCTATACAGTACTGAGTCTGCCAACTTAGACTTTTAGTTTAACTAGTACACTGTCGAGGCGCCCCATCTGACAAGAAAATTAATTAACGTGAACATTGGCAGGTTTTTATCCAAACATTGATAAGTTTCTTTAATTTGCATCTTATTCAGATACAATTCAGGTCAGGAGCCCATGTTCAGGTTTATAAAAATAGAATAGAGTCAGTGAACGTAACCAACTATTGGCAACATGGTGAAATGTGAAAAAAATGGACGTCGCTTTCATCATGGCCATAAAGTTAGTAGAATGACCAATTTTGATGAGATGAGAAAATAAATGCAATAAAATAGGGTGTTTTATACGAGGTAGCTATTGATAGCGACAGTTTCAACAGTTGCTACTCAGTGGGCTGGAATAAGGTACTCGTCTATGTATATATCCGGTACTGAATCTGTTAACTTTAGAATTAAAACCTTGTCGAAGTGTCCGATCGATGTGTCCGATAAACTTTTACGGGACAGCAGGAGCCTAAAAACAGAGCTTTAAAATGCTGTCTATATAGCATCATACAGCGTTTTGAAACGTGTAATAGAAAACTGTCCTTTGCTCCGACAGTTTTACTTTTTTTTCTGATGTATTATGTGTGTGACCCACACAACCGAGAATTCGCGAAGTAAGGACGTTCG
>OMLO01003987.1_pt1 | contig 12253 bp, 10 predicted proteins | sample 1674811 | NCBI WGS metagenome assembly OMLO01 (sample SAMN06265003, study PRJEB25207) | coral metagenome | isolation source: Coral host | place: Mexico:La Bocana,Puerto Morelos, Mexico | collected 2008-11-13
CAAATAGACATAAACAGAATCAATATCAATCCAAAAAGCTGCACCACTGGGGGATTTCAATGTGTAGCCATGCTTGCCCATGTGTACTTGACCAACGCGTGGCCTACATTCCAATGGAATACCCAAAGCATTCAAGTCATACTCATGGAACATCGCCAAAGGTTCCCCTAGCTGACCCTGCAAAGGCCCCATTGCATCTTCAGCCTTCACAGCTGACATGTTCTTCGCCTTAGGGGCATGCAATCAAGTTGTGAGCTACAATAGGCTAAAGTTGTTTTTTTCTTGTAAACTCTAAAGTCATCCTAGACTTCAACCCAAACATGGACCTTTGAAAGAACAAATTTGATATACGTTAATCACTTCATAAACTCAGTGACTGTCTGTGGACCAACGATGGGAGGCGGTGTCTTCTCAAGTGCGGATGCAATCGTGAGAGCCAGTTTGGGTCGCTTGGTGGCAGGAGTGACAACCTCGCTGTCCGATGTGCCAAGATTCAACGGCTGCGTTCTCTTGGTTGAAGCAGACACCTGCGAGACCGGTTAAAAGTTATAAGTTTTACTTTGGGATTTTTTTTGGGAATTCAAGGGTTAACTTTTCATGATCCCTGATTTCAAAAAGACCATAGCATCACATGGTTTTAAAATGTTTTAAAATCTGGGGTCCGGCAATCGAATTTAAGAGCTGAAGACTACTTGCAATCAGATTGAAAACCAAGTGTAATTTCCACATGAAGTTCAACGTTGAAACCGTCACCACAACTTGAAACAGATTTCCTAAAACAAAAGGATACAAGTTATAAGTTCTAAGCGCAAACCCGACCCACAAAAAGCGCCTTGTCACCGGCTTTGGTAGCAGCTCCAGCTTGAAGACGCTCGTCCTGTAACAAGTATAGGGACATGGGTTGCCATCCAAATTGGTGTATCCAAGTTGTTGTGAAGCTGCATTACTTGCATCTACCAACTAAAAACGGTGTATCCAAGATGTTGTAGTTGTTGTGACTCTGCGTTACTTCCATCTACCAAGTAAAAAACTGTATCGTTGTAGTTGTTGTGACTCTGCGTTACTTCCATCTACCAAAATCAAAACGTACTTTGAGTAACCGCCAAAAAATGCCCAGTCCTGGGCATCATCTCGCTTTTGCTCCAAACACCACCGCTTGAAGAAGTCAATGTCGCAAAGTTTGCCGAACACGTCCTCGCCGTACCATCCCAAAGCTTCATGGCAAAACGTAAGGTAGCCCTCCAACTGGCTGCCATCCAAAGACTCAGCATTCGAAACTTGCCAGCGTAGCCCTGCCTTCACAGAGTTCACCAAGTACTTCAGCCGGTCGTTCCGCTTTGCTTTCTCCGCTTCCTCTCTCTCCAAATGGCGCGCAGCCATCATGGCACGACCCATCCAAGCACCGGGATTTTGAGAATCGCGTTGGTCCTCACTCATCTCGCTGCCAGACTCATCATCCACGGGAACTGGAGAAGGTGGCGTAGGGCTTCCCAAAGCCAAAGTAGAGGCATTCAAAGTAGAACCATCGGAAGAGTTCTGGGAGTATCCAACCAAGCCATCAGCATCACCATCTTTGCCATCGTGATGGGAACCGTGATGATCATGACCATCATCACCTTCAACTTCACGGTCAGGGGAAGCATCTTCATGACCATCATTACCTTCACGGTCAGCTTCCTGACCATCATCACTTTCACTGTCATCTTCATGACCATCTTCACCTTCACCGTCAGGGGAAGCATCTTCATGACCATCTTCACCTTCACCATCATGACCTTCACCGTCAGGGGAAGCATCTTCATGACCATCTTCACCTTCACTGTCAGGGAATTCATCACGCTCATCATCACTGCTAGGTGGGGTCGGAGGTGCAGGCAAAGACGCAGGTGCGCCATGCTTTTTCTGCAGTGGTGAAGTTCGAAGGAAAGACTTCAAATGGGTGATGTTGCCGTCTTGGCCATTGGTAGCGCTAGAACGCCATAGCGCCCGGAGAGCACCCAAAAGGCGCTTAGCCTTGCAAGCTTCCATGGCTGCTAGCGTCATCTTTGATTGCTTTAACTTCGCATCACCCTTCAAAATCTTCTTGCCCAACAACTTGTCCAGCAGCAAATAGACATCCGTGAGCAGGTAGGCCGAAGGAACCTTCCCAGGGCAAAGGTGAGGCAAGCGTTGGTTGCAAATCTACCGCTACAAGGGTTATTTCCCACCGGACCTTTCTTTAACTTCGTATAGCCTACCCGGGGTCCTGTGTAAAGATCCATGTTAGATTTGGAACATGTCAACTAGACACTGACCAAGATTTCATTGTGTAGCTGAAGAGAAAAAACTATATAAATCCAACGGAAGTATACCCGCCAAGTTCTGTACAAAAATCAAACACTAAGTTGGCTCGCCTTTGAAGGAAAATGCTCCACCATTGGAAGAAGCCACATGTAGTTAATGCTGATCTCGTTTGCGGTTGGTGTCTTCACATTGCCGCTCTGGGGTAGCACAATCAAAGGTCCCCCCTTATACTCTGGGTTGTTGAAGGCGTTCAGGATACTGAGTGGAATGTTTTGGTACATTCTCAGGGCCACCCTCTCCTCAGAAAACGCTATTGGACATAAAAATTCATCGGTTTTTAAAGATGACATTAACCTCACCACTTCTTTGTTTGAACATCAACGAATCTCAAGGGTTTGATCAATTGAAGTTCTTTCATCTACTTGTTTCATGGTTGAACCAAATTTCACGGGCAAACATCGAAATGAAATAGACTATCTCTATTTCAACTATTATTTCTTTCATGGTTGAGTTCCCCCCTGAAGACCGCCAATGCTGGCTAGTGGCGACAACGTCAAAGTTCCAGTCGATCTTTCCTGGTCCTCAGATGAAATTGAATTGGTGGAGCGTTTGCTTCGTTGGTGATGGGGAAACCGAAGGAATTTGAATTGTTAATTTCGATTTCGTTTGGGCTTACTGCTAAAACTAAACCTGAAATGATTTAAAACCAAATCAAGAAACTGACTGATCGCCATGATTGCGAAAGGTCTTCGTGCTCCACCAAAGCCATTGGAGCAGGCAACATGCACCGACGTGGGGCAGTTTAGGAAAACCAAGACTTGAACAAAAGTTTGGAAAAAACAAGTCATGGAATCTCAGAAACACTTTTTTAGTGAGATTGTGTTTATACACCTCGGCTCTTTTCCATGTTTCGAGACTGGATTGATCTTTCTTTAACTTGAAGTTTTGGGGGCCATGACATGGGGCACGGTGAGAAAACCTTGCCGAACTCCTTCAGGAGGAGAAGCCACCTGAGAGAGCGCTGAGCTTTGAATGAGCCATCTTCGTTCTTTCGGGGAAATACAATGGTTCTTGCATTTATGTTGCGTCAAATTTTGCAAGATATTTGGAAACAAAATTTTGGAAAAATGACCGACCAAAACCCACCTTCAAATACCACCACTTGCAAAAATAGGCAAAGGTCCAGATTACAGCAACAGCGACCCCATGGCTGAAGCTGAAGATTTTAGTGGAAACTAATCTTCTTGCATGGAGTTCCAAGTCTCATATTCTGGGAAACACCACCGCTAATGATGGTTAGCGTAATTGGTTTAAGAGCTGTAAGCTATATGGTTTCTACATGAAAAAAGGGATCATGTTTGAGTGGCAGGTGTCTCCAAATAAAAAAAATGGTTGCTTACAAGGCTTATTTCATGCAAATGTTTGCGGGGCTGAAACTGAGCCCCCCAAATGTTTCTGCGCTTTCGTGGCCCTAGTTGTGCTCGCAGAAACCTTGCCGATGCCCACCAAAAAGGCTGAGCGGTGCGGCGAATAGACGCCAAGTGACCGGTTTTTTTTTGAAAATTTAAAGGGAAAACCATTCTGCATTTTAAATTCTTGGGAAACATTTGGTATACCCAGCAAAAGCAAACACATGGGTTTGTCTTTGTTTCCTTCCAAAGAAATGTGGGGACAATTCTGCATGGGGCCCTTTACCTGCATTGTAAGAGGAAGGAAACCCAAATCCTTGCTACCTTTGCATTCCCCGATGTAAAAAAAAAACAGCCAAACATTGGCAAATGAAAACCGTGCAACGTGGCCTGACTGTATAGGCATGACCCATGGAAGGAAAAATTCCATTTCCCCAAAGCCGGAAAAAAGGGAAACCAATAGATCAATGTAAACCGCAAACCCCAATTTTTAAAAACCATGGGTCTATATATGTCTATATATATTATATGTATGGTCGAGACGTATTATGTGAACTTCATGCGGATGGTTCTTTCTAGGTTTTTTCACCAAAACCTTTTTGCATTTGCAAAAAGCATTTCTACGCGTTTCTCATGCAAACCTTTTTGCATGCAGAGTGTCTCACTCGAACCCTTTTGCTTATACAGTGTGGTGGCAGAAGCTGGTCATGTCCAAACGAGACATTTGCAACAAATGACATGCAGCGATGTCATTGGCAGAAACGATGCACAAAGCAAAGCATTGGATCCTCTAGGCAACATCATGTGTGTAGGGGTGTCTGTGAATGTGTAAAGGCCTTTGCGCACGCAACCCACACGTGCAGCCAAGGAACCACCACGTGGCAATATCACAGGGCCGGATACAAACAAGTGCGTGACCAACAAGTCACCCGCAGCTTTCCTTCGCAGCCCGCCTGCAACGAATGGTGCAGTCAAATTATTCAGTCAGTCACTGCACTCATCCGACAAAGAGGAGCAAAAGAAGCCCGGCCTCAGGACAAGGACCTGCAAGCTGTCCTTTGCGCTCCGCCGTTTTGCGACTGCCTTGGTTCAAAAACCGCGCAGAAACAGGCGCCATCATCCTCCGCAGCAGTGTGCAGGTAACACTAGCACGAGAGCCCTGTGAGCCAAAAGAAAATCTGGCAGTCGTGCAAAAAAGATTGGCTCACAGTGCCGTCAAACATCTTCTGTCAACAACCAACGCCCGTCATGAAACCCATGTTTGAGCATTACCTGTAAAAGTCCAACACTTCTGTCAAGTCAGCGCTCAAATTCTGAATCTCACAGCAGTAAATTACCAGAAAGATATTCAGCCGTCAAAAAACATTTGACCCACTGTGCGCTCGCACGTCACGTCTCAGCTTCAAGATCCAACACCCGTCCTGAAATCCGTGCAAATCTTGAATCTCACAACAGTATTACCAGAAGGGTATATTCAGCGGTGGAAAAAAATTGACTCGCCAAAAGGACTAGAGCGGGCAGTACCGATTCAAACCAGGAGGCTCTGCCCCTTGCCGTCCAGATGCTGTAGGTTCCAATCCCGGACAGGACAGAAACCAGCAGGCCATCTACCCAGGACGACGAAGAAAAGTGAACGTAAAGCTCCTTTCAACAAGGAACTTTGGAAGCATCGGTCCCAAAATAAAAGAGATACGTCATACGTCTTCATGATGAGACAATGAGGAAAAGACTTAATTGTCAAGGATCTGGGAAAAGTCTCCACTCCCAAAGTTGAACATCTTTGGAATGTCTTCTGGAAGTCTTCCTTGTGAGAATCAAGGTCGAGTACCTATGCCGGCGCCTGCACCAGCAGCAAGTACACCACCTCCACCTCCTATGAGTCAACCAATGCCTGGTTTGAATACTGGAAGTTGCGGAGATTCGTATGCACAGTTGCTTGCAGGTCATCTGCATTGAGCCAGCTTATGTTGCAAATGGCACGTGAGATGAATTTGAGAAATTCACTGCGTGTTGGAGCATCGGGTGCAGCAGCCCCAGTACCAAGTCTCTGGGCACTAAAACGGAATCATGGTTGGTGTCTCGCAAGTTCGGTAACATCAACTGCGAATATGTGGGCCACTCGAGACATATAGGTGACACACGAGATGGCAAGAGTTTTTTCCAAAGCAGATACTGACTGGCAATCATGACTGTATCCTTGCTCCCCAGAAAGAAACAAGTACATGGATTGAGTTGCAAGTTTAAATAGATCGGTCTCTGGGCGTTCTGCACCACCCCAAGGCCATGTCTCCCCTGGAACAAGGTGACAACTTGGCTGACGAATGAAGAATCTAGTGTTGAGATGGATGGCATCACAAGGGGTAAAAGAAAGAGGATCCCCCGCATCAGCGAAAGGGAAGGGGATGGTCGCAAAAAGGAATGGCTGGCGCACAAGCAGCAACTTATAGTCACACAGCATTGTCTTGGCAGGGGCGCGTCGTCTCGCTTAAAATGAAGGGAAGGGTATAATGGCGAACCAGAAGAGCTGCGTGTCACACTGCGCGGCGACCCGGCAGTGCTGGCGACGGTGATATGCCGAGCAACTCTGCTTATGGAACCTGTCCTATGCGGCGCTGCCGGCTCCTGGTGAGCCGGCTCTTGCGCGACGTCAGTACACCGCTAGCCTCTATCAGAGTTACAACGTCCTTCTTCCAAGTCAACCAGTGGCAAGTAGCTGAAAGGAGGAGCACCAACAGAGATGTCATATGGTGCAGTTATGTGCAGTTCGTCTTCACCGCACACGAGATCAGCCTACGGCGAATGCGACAAACATCAGAAACGGAGACATCGCTGAGCTTGGCATGGTCTGACAAACGGCTTGAGCCAAAATGGCTACGGTGAGTGACAATGACCCACTAAACAAACACCAACGGTTTCATTGTTGGTTTAAATTAGGGCCATTTTGTTCGATGTGGATTCCGACTATGACATAAGGAACAGGAAGCGGATCCTATAGACAAATTGACCTGCCAATAAAATACCTGGTCCCCCCATGACCATCCTTTTGATGGGACAAGGCCTTGTTTTGGAGGGTTGATCTTCAAATATAGGTCATTGGACTCTAGGTATATGCATGGTAATGTATCATAGGATAGAATATAGAGGTGTGTGTTTTGGTGACTCCTTATTCCATCCTTATTCCGGATGGTGGTAGCTTGGAGGCGGGGTCCCAGGATTCAAAAAGATTCCAAGAGCATGTTGGATCTGAGTTTTCTAGTTGGTGGTTCAAACCATTTGAAAAATATTAGTCAAATTGGATCATTTCCCCAGGCAGGGATGAAAATAACCAATGAAATGAATGGCAACGAAAATGATTCTGAGTCAAACATGTCTAGCAGAAAATATGAATCATTCCTGCAAAATCAAAATAACAATAAAAACTGCAAAATGCAAAAATTTACGCCTGGAACCTGAAACATCTGTTTACAAATGGTTGTTTCAATTGGATGATTCCAAATCTTTATATAGGAAATGGTTGTTTAAACATCAATTTGAAACATTTATTAAACTGGTTGGTTGGGGTTCCAGGTCACTATATCCACTTTACATGGCAATTATCTTAGGTCTGATGTTGCTTGACTTTACTACTGGAAATTTAGCAAACTTACCATCCACGTCTTGGGTGCAGGTACTGTGCGATAAATGCCAATGGCCAAGAGCTTCTCCTGAAGCGGGTCCCAACTGGGGTCCCAAATCTGAAAAGGGACCATTTTAAAAGGAAACTTGGACTTCCAACCATCAATTTTCAAAGGATGTGTTAGTTTTCAAGAACGGTAACTTTTTGTGGGTTGCCTGGCGTCATTGCGAGGCAAAGTCACACTGGCAAACATGAGTTAGTGGGCTACATGGGTTACATCTAAATTTAAACGCGCCCAAAAGAGGCCGTTGCTTTTTTTGTACACACACATTTTTTTAAGAAACAGTCCCAGCAGAAAAAGCAACAACCTCCCCGCGCTCCTTCCAAAGAAGAAAGTCAAAAAGCTCGAAGTAGGACTTGCCTTCCTGGCAGAAAAAAAGTTGCCCTCCAACAGTTCCAACCTTTTTTTGGGATATCTGGGGGTTCCTTCGTCCCCCTAAATGGAAACACGCTTCAAACCGGAAAAAAATAAATACATTCGGTGTACCCCTTCAAAAAAAATCTGGGATCCCTTACTTTCCATTACACTGGTTGTTGAATAGGGATCCTTACCCGTACCATCCATGGGAATAGTATATTTACCTACATGCAGGCTTGATTTTTATTGTAAATCTAGGTAACTATAACATACATGGATCAATAAAAAAGGCAAAATTTCCTACAATTCCTAAACCTGAATGATCAGGAGATGTGGGGGACACTATTCACCACCATTTAAGGTGACCAACCCAGCGGGAAGGGTCGTTATAATTTGCCCAAACAATTGAAGCTGTGATCTTTCTTGGCAAGAAAATTTCATAAAATTTCCATACTCAAAATGTGCCCTGTCACTAGAATCCTGGAGGAACCCTTGAGAAACTCATAAGCACTAGTGTTGTTCATCATCTCCACTTTTCAAAAAAAACACGGAATAATCCCATGCTGTAAATCATACTACATCTAGGGATTTCCCCAAATCCTATGACATAGGGATGGGATTTTTTGACCATCAATCCTACGAGAAATCAGGAGGGGTCTGGATTTTTTTTTAGGGACCGATAGCTGTTTTAGACCAAGTCATCCAATAATGCTTGTTTCATAGGGATCCTTATAATCCCTTGTAACTTGACTTATAATACTCCCTATAATCTAAGTACCTGGGTAGGATTTCATCCCCTATATACCCCTAAACAACCGTTTGGGCCCCCTTTTTTACATTGCTCACCTGGTTTTTAGAAATTCCCGTCACAAAAACCGCAAAAACCTGGGACCCTCCGGACCCATGAGTGGGGAAGTTTCACCATGCGAATGTGTGTCCTTAGGCGAGGCGGTTGGACGAATCCAAAGCAGGAAATATGTCCTTAAGAGGATCTATGTACGGTATGTTATATTATATGGTTATGGTATGGTATATCTATGTATGGTATGGTACCCATATTGCCTACATTTTTGTGGCAAATAGTGGTGAATATACCATACATGGATACTGTGGGATTGGTTGATTAATAGGGCATCCCATAATGGGTTGTGACAATACCACCTAGGACCTAGGCCTATAAGATTCTTTCAGTCTACTATAAACTCCTGACCAAACAATTAGGCGCTCTTGTTTTCACCGCTCAGGAGATATCCAGAACAACAAGGGCGGTATGCTGGAGACGAAATTCCCTCACTATATAAATATTTAAAAAACACAGTCACCTCCCCGTGCTTACACACATGGGTAATGGACATCATACCCCTACTAGGGATTCCTTCCAGCGAAAACAAAAACTGTGGTTTCTATAAATTAATATGAAGTAGTATTACTGGTTGGTGGTTTCAACCCATCTGAAAAATATTAGTCAAATTGGAAAACTTCCCCCAATAGCGGTGAAAATAAAAAATATTTGAAACCACCACCTAGATTAGTAGGAGTAGGAGTATCAGGAGGAGTAGTGATAGTAGTTGTAGTTGTAGCAGCAGTAGTAGCAGCAGTTGCAGTAGTAGAAAGTAACTAGTGGGAACTAGTAGTAACTAGTAATATCTAGTCGTAGCAGTTGCAGTAGTACAGCAACAACATCCAAAAACAGATGTACAGCAATTTTCCACGTCAAATGAACTCCATCTCACTTGGCACCCGAACGTCACCATGGTACTAACCTACCCACATAGGGAAGTGTGCATGTGCGATCAAGGGGGGTGGTCACCAAAATCAGCAGCAGAAACAGCAAACATTCTCAACGAAACACCCCTAAGGTCTCACGTGGAAAGTTGAACATATGCCCTTTGCAAAAAGATTTCTTTCTTCCAAGGGAGTCTAACCCCTCATGTTCTAAGTTCAAAATGTCAGGGGTGGTACCTGCAATGGATAATTAAACCACTTGACTCTGACCTGCGCGTTCACCCTCACTGAAACCTCCATTCTCAAATCGAATCAAAACATATGAGGCGCTGGCGAGATCAATTAAAGTAGGGTTGTAGAAAGCGTTGGCCTTGGCGATACGTTTTCCCTCTGTCGGTGGCTATGCATGGAGCATCTGTGTTTGGTTTTGCTTCACGGGAAAGAAAACTGGTATCATTCATGCAGTGAGAATTTGAATCTTGACTCTTGTAGAGTTAACGAATCTTTTTTGATTTTAAGGTACTGGGATGTCCATGCCACTTAGTAAATGGATTGTAGCCCCTATTTAAGTAGGCTGTAGGTCTCGTAAATAGGTGAAATCAACTGACGTACTGACTAGTTTGTAATTCCCTGGACATCCCGGCATCACAGTAAACAATCCATACATCCGGGTGAAATGGCAAACAGTTCAACTACCTCATGCTGCCCCTAGGTGTTTGAAACCTAAATACTTCAGGTGGCGAAAAAAATATCAGCGAAAAACGTAAGCTGGTCCATCACTTCAAATCTTTTTCTTCTTCATATACCCTAGTCTTCCAAAACCCTCTAAATACCTTGGGTTTGGAGATGTTTGGACCATGTTAAAGGCCTTTGCAGGAGGTGTTTGGGGGTCCTTTGGCACCTACTGAGAAGGTGTTTGGAAGACTAGGGTTAGGGGAAGTTAGTTCTCCAGGGATATCCCAAATGGTGAAGCAAACAACAGGTTAGATATCACCTGCACAGGTGACCCGCAACAGGTGGCCCTGGATGTCTAGGATTACATGAAAAACATCAAAATGACCCATTCATGTAAGATATATATATATATGGATGTTTCCGAAAATAGTGGTACCCCCGAATCATCCATTTTAACAGGGTTTTCCAGTATAAACCATCCCTTTTCAGGTACCCCTATTTTTGGAAACACCCATATATATATATATATACCGGTCCTATGACTAGAAGTCTATGGGTCCCCCCTCCCAAAATACCCGAATGTTCTGCCTAAAAAAGAAGCCAAATTTCCAACGTCGTATGCCCCCACTCCCTAAAACGAACAGCAAACGCCACATGAACAATGGCGAAAATGGTGGTTACCAGTTTCGTCTACTGCAATATATATATAGTGGTTCCTTTTAAACAAGGTCTCTTCTAATTCTAAGACCCTCGACATTGAAAAAAGAATATCCACTTTTAAACTGAAGGTCCCCATCCGTATGATTCTGCAAGTAAGACCCCCATCTGTAGACTAAGAGGTACCCCCTCCCCGGTTTCAGCTGGTTCCACAAGCTCTGCGGCTGCTATAGTGGCTCGTCAAACTGGCTAGTAAAAATCCCCTCAAAAACACTGTTATTCATCTTATTTCATGGCGAATCTGATATAATCCCTTCAAAAATCACCAGGAAACATCCTACCGACAAAATTCCCAGCAAAAAGTCTGTTTTGGTCACAAGGTGCTGCTAGGGAAGCAAAAGTAGTTCCACCAGCAAAGAGACGCCCAGCAGCGAACCTCACCAAAAACCGGGAGAGGTGAATTTTTGGATCAAAACCCTAGCCTTCCAAGTACCGAAACTGAGAAGGTGTTTGAACCCCCAAACACCTCCTAAGCAGGCTTTCAGGAGTTCCATCTGGAAGGATGTCGAATCTTTTGCGTGAAATCACAAATGACAAGACTTCCTAATCTGAATGTGTTGTACATGTGTATCATTTGTTTTGTGGAGGGAAAAATCTATTGGTTATCATCTCAAACCTTTTGGAATTACCTCATTACTAGGCAAAACTTAGGTGCCCTGCTAAAGGTTGAGCAATTCCTCTCACGATAAATCTCAAGGCTTTGTAGGTTTTTCAGGGGACGGTCACGATCCCATGGCCAAGATCAGATCTTCAACTCCAACTAACTTTAAAAACCCAAAAAATGAAAACCCACCTTGGTTGAACATAGTACTCTTCAACCTTCTGCTTAGGTCCTTGGCAGTCGGGGAGGATATGTCGGAGCGGGTTCCAAGTAAGGACCAAAAGTACCCTCTCTTCGTTGGAAAAAAAAACTGGGGAAAAAAAACAAAAACATCTCTTCACTCGCCAGCTCCCCAGTCTTCAACCTTTTTGTTTTTTGTAGTGAGGTTTGGACTTTGTCTTTCAGTTAATTCTGACAAACTCTTCTTCCCATGTGGCTTAAACACAACGCCCTGGGAAGGTGAGTTTTTCTCTCACAAAACTGTCATATTCTGAACCACGTGAACCATGATTCTTGGAGAAAGACTAGCTTGGATTTGCTTCTCTGCTTGGCAAATGAAAAACATATTCTCCCAAATGGTGGTTTAATGAATCCCATACTATCCCATGGTACAATCCGGTGGTTTGTAGGTGTTTCTCCTTTTCAGGGGGGTATTTCAGGTTCCATGTTAGTTTGCAGGGGTGTAAATAAACCATACATGGAATCCTATCAGAAGACAACCCGTTAAACATATTTCGAAGGAACATACCCAAAAAAGGAACCTCCCCAGAAAAAAACCTGGAATGATTCTGTCTTCAGGTATTCCGTTG
>OMLO01003988.1_pt1 | contig 12253 bp, 9 predicted proteins | sample 1674811 | NCBI WGS metagenome assembly OMLO01 (sample SAMN06265003, study PRJEB25207) | coral metagenome | isolation source: Coral host | place: Mexico:La Bocana,Puerto Morelos, Mexico | collected 2008-11-13
TGATGACAACTTTTCTTTGGTAGCACGGGATCCTTCTCTTTGGGATGAAGACTGTGAGGAGACACCCCCAAGGGATCCTACGGATGGAGTTACCACTACTTCTGGGACAGCAGAAGCAAAGGCGAAGGCAAAGGCAAGAGCTATCAAGGCTAGCCCCAAGGCAAAGGCAAGAGCTACCAAGGTTAGTCCCAAAGCAAAGGCAAGAGCTACCAAGGTTAGTCCCAAAGCAAAGGCGAAGGCTACCAAGGTTAGCCCCAAGGCAAAGGGGAAGGCTACCAAGGCTAGTCCCAAGGCAAAGGGGAAGGCTAGGAAGTCAACAGGTGAGTCTGCACGTTCCACTCCTTCGCCTCAACAGCCGCCAGCCAGGAAGCGAAAGACCAGTCAGCAGGATGCCAAGGGTGATGAACAACCACCCACAGCCCCCCCAGCCACCAAACCCAAGAGGAGGGAATCCTTACCTGCTTTCTCTTTCTGTGAACTTGTTGCTTATTGGTCCCGTGGAGCTGTTGCCATTAAGATCCCCACTGGTACGGGAGTTTCTGGAAAGGCCCAGGCCAGGTCTAGGATGTTATCCTTTGGGTGTACCATGTATTATATATCCCTCGCCCACTAAACCATGGATAATGAACATGAATAGAAAATTCATCAAAGATCATCCTGGAAATTCTGATTGACTCAAAGTTGGTGGGGGATACTGCCACTTTTTTCCATTGAGTTTGCCTTCATTTGTTGCAACCCTGCCTTTGAAAGCTTTAGCTTGTGTAGCATTCCCGGGGGTTTTCTTATGGAGGTGTACTACTTGACTGCACCCGGGTTGCAGACGAAGGATCTTCTGGAACCAATTCAGCGAATCGTAGCTCATCAAAATTACCTGAGTGCAAAGCAGCATTTACTTTAGAACTTGGGTTTTTATTCTGTTTGGGTTTTGTGATGTTCTACATCTTGGATTGGCAAAATCTGATGGAAGTTTGATTACCATTCATGATGCCAGTAGTCATGATGATTTTAATGATCACTTTGAAACTATCCTTGGGGATCTCCCAAACACATCTTACAATTTCTCCCCACCATTCTCTTAGGCGAAGCTGATTGATCAACATCGTGGAGACTATAGGCACAAGGAGGTTGAGGAGGCTTTCTGCCAGCTGAAACAGTCTTTGAGGCTGAAACAGTCTTTGAGGTCCTGAGTAGCCCTAGGGTGGAAATCAATTTTAATGTTTTTCGTGGCTGACAATCTCCATGTGGTGTGAAATCAAACGATATCTTATTCCTTAGCATGGTTTTCCAAATCGTTTTATTTGTTACTGAAACCCTCTCGCTTTGAAAAAGACGAAAACTGAGTTTCAGATCTCATATAGAGCATTTTTCTGGAGTGTTGTCACGTTTGCCATGGAAAGGGGTATTAGTGATGATCATGGGGTGGCCTGAAATTGGTCCTACCTTGATCGCTCCAAATAATTACTGGGGGTGGTTTGGTAGTATGTGAGGGCATTTTCTTTAGAACCGCAAGATTTGCAACGTGCGGTATGGAAGGGCCCTGCAATTGAACCTGTGCCTAGAGAAATGCATCTCTGAGCTGGGATGGAAGAAGAAATTGTTGCCTAGTGCATTTTCTTTTCAAGTACACCCCCTAGAATTATCTTGGCACTGTCTTGGGCCCGCATCCCAAATACAATTGGGTTACATTATGGCCTTCCATAGGTAAATAATTTCTTTTCAAGTGCCATGTAAATTTTAGGGGGGGTATCACGAGTGCGAAAAGCAAAAGATCACCCATTGAATTGCAATGCGCAGAAACAGCTTGTGCTAGACCCCCTTCAACCTATATTAATGTTCTTTGTTCTTCTTCTGAGGCCTTAGTCTTTGCCCGGCTTCAAAGGCAACGGCTTTCAGAGCAACGTGGACCCGACCCAATTAGAAAAACCTCCAACACTTGAACTTGAACTTGTGAAGGTTTCATATTGTTTCTGTGCTTTGGACACCTTAGCATGTGCAAACACATCTTGCATTTGAAGCTATATAATCGAAAAGGTTTGGCTGAGGGTGAAACCGGTGAACAGTCCGGCATATAGCTTTAAAGGGTGTGTCATGGTGGGTACCCCTGGCGCCGTGGATCATCTAGTGCGAAGACTCATGGCCATGAAAGCCCCGAAGGTGCTCCTCTGATGTTTGAAGTCTTCCAGTTAACATATGGATATACACTGGTTTTCCAATTTATCTTCAAATGATCTGCATGCATGTAAAGATTCCCTAGAATTCATTCCCTGATACCTGGCCCCCACAGGTGTTCATTGCTTTGATTCTTTTGGTTAGCTTCATGGAGCCGGACGAGACTATCTCCAATTTGGAGGTTCTAGACTTCTTTGCTGGGGCAGCAAGAGTTGCCCGTGGGGCGAGGGCTCTGGGTTTGAAGGCAGCTGCATTCGATATTGGCTATCATCATGAAGAAAAGGTGTTTGACTTAAACTCAACTGGAGGATTCACGTTTCTTTTCTGCAATCCAACATTTCAAAATTTCAATCATACTTTACAATTGGTTGTGCTAAAACGCGTGCCCCAATTTTGCTAGTGAGAGATGAGAAATGAGAAGGAACCGAAAACATAGGCTTGGAGTTTTTGATCTTCCATTGGTCCTTCCTAACTCTTTTCTCTGAGGTTGGTGATCTTTGCCTTGCTCAGTGCTAACTTCCAATTGCTGGCAAGCATTGGAGTTTGTTGCTCTTGCTGGGTGGTGGCTAGCCGGGGTAGCACTGGGCGCTCTTTCATCACACCGATGGGATGTGTTGATTTTGAAAAGGTTCGCCTTTCAAACCTGATGGTTACAAGGATCATGGTGTTGTTGGGAAAGTGTTCCAAGCCTTCCTTCCACTAGGTCCACCCAGCCCGTACTGCCAAAATGCATCTGTAGATCTGGTTGATGTGGCATCATGGGATGATGCTATAGTGTCCCGATTCCTTAGTGTATATGTTCTTTATATTGCCCTATACATGGTCAATTCCTACTACCATCAAGCCCCCATACAGCCCTAATCATGGAGGACCATTTTGGTGGTTATGATGGTATCTGCACTTTCTGGAGTGTGGCTTATTGAGCAACCCTCTTCCTCTCTCATTGCGCAACATCGAAGATTTCGTTGGCTGGTTAGGAAATGGCAAAAAATGGGTGTACGAGTGCCTCAGAGACAAATCCAGGTGTTCCAACATTATATTTAGTTTTCACCCTTTTTCATGATTTCCAAATGATAACCAAAAATCAAAAACCTTTCTTTGAAAGAGCTTTTGTACAACCTGAAGGGGATCTACAAAACATAGGACAGTTAGGACCCTTTTGAAGAATTCTTCGGGTTGGTGCCCTCAATACATGTAATGAAGTCTGTATTGTTAAGCAACTCTTCCGGGTAAGTGTAATAACTGTAACCGAAACGAAACTCCAACAAGAGGGCTTCCTTCTACTTTGTGTAGAATGCTATCTATCGTCGTCTCAACCTGTGGTTTCCCTGGAATGTTTTACCGTTTCCCAGGTCTTCTATCAAACGTTTTGGATGAAGCAGTTCGGTGCCAGGACCCCGAAGAGGACTGTGGTATATTCCAACTCGGCTCACCTGAGAAAGTTGGATTTGGGACCCATGAAGCGAGCATCCTTGAAATCGGATGTAAAAACCACAAAGACCTACTACTCCAAAGATGGCCGTAAGAGATTTTGTGGGAGTGAGCACTTGAAATCTACCCAGATTCTCGTTTGAAAATGAATTGGTTTCTTTTTTCTTTTCAAGTGTGAATACAGTAGTGTAAAATGCATGGGTTAAAAAGGGGAAAGTATATATGGTTTTTGTTTTGGTAAACAATTCTTTTGGAGCCAAGGCTTTACCCATGGCAGTATATCAAGACTGTCCTGGAGATACATGATGCTGCCAAAACGGAAGTCCGAGACCCATTCCCTCAAGCCCCTCAACTGAAGAATGAAAAATAAGTAAAAGTTCCAAGGTACTGTTGATGGCAGAAATCTTGCACCAGAGTAGTTTGTACTGTAATTTAGGAGGGTTTCAAACATCCCAGGTGGTGCAAGATTTCAACCATGAGCAGTAGTGTAGAAATAAAGCGTTCAATTCTTTCCAACAAGTCGAGATGTTTGGCAATATATTTACTTGGTGAAATTAAAGGTCTCAAGGACCTATACTTATGGAAATGAAAGGTTTAGCTCCAACTGCTTTGACATTGTGTTATTTGTGGTGCTTCAGCTTCAAAGGGTTCCCATCCCTAAGGTAGAAGAGGAAAAAGATCTCATCACACTCTTTTCTGAGTATCCTTGGGGAGATTTATGGGCAGACGCTGACCTCATCCCTGTAATTAGATATGTCTATGGGGCAAGACGCCTCAGAATGCCAGATTGCTGGAAAGCTGTTTTTCCAATTTCACTGCCTGATATGGATTGCGAAAGCGACTAAATAGAAATTGATTATATCACCAAAAATCGTAAAGGACCTTTTTGTTTTCCAAGGACCTTTTTGTTTGAAGAAAAATAAGATTTTTTGGGAAACCCGTCCGGGAAACGTATTTTGGCGTCCAAGAAGCGTTTTTTGGCGACCGGACTGGATGCGTCCGAGCCGTCCGAAACCGTCCGGGACCTTTTTCAAATTCTGCTACTTTTTTGGGCGTCCAAGGGGTGTCCAGTGGGGTTGTCTGGGGGTTACCTGGCTGCACCAAACCTATCCCAACAGAACTTGGTTTGGGTAAGCTTTGTGGGTGTAAACAACCAAAAAGGGCCAAACCCCCACACGTTTAATTATATATATCCAGTTCGGATTGAAACACCTCCCCACTTCATGTGCATGCCAATGTGTTTTGGGAATGTTGGAATGGAAAAGTTGGCGTATGAAATTGGTGCCATTTTGAATTGGTTTTCTGGGTGGTTTTGGAATTCACCAATATACATATTTTGTGGAATCGCATCCCCAGTTTAAAAACCTTTTGCAAGATTTGCAAACCACCAAGAATAGAAGGGATTGGAATTTGTGAATTCCCCAAAGCTTACTTACTATAAAGGCTTTAGAGTAGAGGTACACCCCTTAAGTTGCGGGATGGGTTGGCTTGGATTCCTGGGTTCAACAAAGACTGAAGCATTCATCCATATATCATTTAACCATCTTCTAAAAAACAATTACTCGAATTAAGGGAAAAATGTTCGAAGTATAGTTGCTTTTGCAAATGGCGCTCGAAATTCCGAAGTTCTTCAGCTGCAAGTCCCTTTAGAGTTAGATTGTGAGCCCTAGTTCAATCTCATACATGCACGGCCATGGCCAAACGCCTTCGAACCCTGGCTTCCGTGTTGTGGGATACAGATTCTCCTGTCGATGATCAGGATTATTTCGGGCTGAGATCTACTAACAGTCAACACAGGGAATTGCAACTGGAAAACAATCAGTTGAAGCTACAGGTGGAACAACTCCTGTCAGAAGTGAACATGTTGAAATCGAAGGTGCCGCCAGTTGCTGCACCATCTTTCCCCCGAGAACAACTTGGGCCTCTTGATTCAGGGTTTGGGGGTGCAGAAAAATGGATTCACATGTTGAGACAGGATGTTGTAGGCCTGCCCCGTCTTCACGAGGAGGTTATCCCAGAGTTGTTGGAGAGTTTGTATTGCAAAGGTAGCGTCACTTTTGATCTTCCAAAGAGTCCGAAAGCTACTGCTTACCAAGTCACCCAGCATGCAGAACGATGTGTTGCAAATCTTTCCAACAAATATCCAGCGGTCTTCAAGATTGGGATCACCTCGAGTCCGGTCAAGCGATGGATACATCCGGTGTATGGCTACTCACTGGACCGTAGGAAGCATTGGCAGGGGATGAAAATTATTTCTATTACCTCAACATCATTTAGTGCGGCGTTGATAGAAACTATGTTGATTTCACGATTCAAAGGTACACCTGGGTGCCGCAATGAGAAACCTGGTGGAGAATCAGCTTCTCCAGGGGAGGGGCCCCATTTCACCTATGTTGTGTACAGGGTTTTGTTCCCACCACCAAGGATTGTTAGCCATGGTGCCAAACCCAAGCTCTCTTAATTCAGTTTTTTTGCTTGTGCAACAATTCGTTACAATTAGGAACCTGAAGGTCTCACGGCCACAACATGTGTCCAGGCCAAGGCCATCTGCTGTTGGAGATTGCCCCTAACTGGCAAAACAAAGCCTCTCCGAGATAGCGATGAAAAGGTGATTGTCAAATTACTGTTACCGGGTTCAATCATATTGCAAAATACACATTAGATAGTATACAAGAATGTCAAAGAACTTGTGGTGGTTTTTGGGATTTGGTGTGTCCCTCCTATTTTTTGGGGTGATTGCCATACCTGTTGTTTACTTTGGAAGGTATACAAACCCAAGCTCTATAGCCATCCATTGAAGGTTGGGAAGGTGTTGGCTCGAATATCTTAAAGGTTGGCTCCAATTGTTTTTTCACCATGTCGATGGGGCCTGGTGGTCACAGTACCGAAACTTTGGATACGGGGCTTGAATGCTTGAAAAGGCAGCAAGTAAAGATGGAGCAATCATCTGAAAAGGATGCTATGGAACGTGAACTCAAGGATTGCAATTCAACATGCTGGGTATGTTGGACTTTTCACACCCCTTCCACGCAATCTATTGTCCATTTTACCCATTCTGTGAATTGTAAATTGTCCATCTCATGGGTCCATCTCATAAAAAGCTACAACATGCAAACGGGAATTCCAACTGTATTTTTGAAAGGATATGTATTCTTCGGGTACATTGGGTCTGCGTAATCATAAAAACTGCATTTGCCCTGGTAGGAGTTGATGTCTCAACGTGCCAAGCTTGCAGCAGAATCTGCCACTACTCCGGGGAAGGTGGTCAAGAAAACTCGGGTTGCAGAGGATACCCCAGAAAACTCAAAGCCTACTATTGGTGAAGACGGAAAGGGAAATGATTTGAGAAGGTCTTTGTTTGAATCTCGCCCTTCTACACAGTAACCTTTTTGGGGTCCAGAAATGATACCATATCTGTTATATTTCATTTCTGTTTGGACTATTTGTTGAAAATACCATGGAAAAAACAATGTATATGATATAAAAACAGGGGCGTCCCGATTCCTGATGAGCTTTGGTAAAAAAATCCGATTTGTATCTCATTGATTCCTTCGTTTAAAAAAACATTCCCAATCAAACTGGGTCTCTCCAAGGCTCCAGACCGCACTGGTGGGTCTCAAGGCTATTTGCAAGATCCAGGATCCTCGCCAGACGCCTTGGACAGAATTGCGGCGCTGGAAAATGAGAACCTGAACTTGAAAAGTCAAAAGGAAGCTCTTGAGAATGAGCTCTGTCAAGTCACTACTGAACTCCAAAACCTGAAGATTTCTCAAACTACCCCTGATGATCCAAACAAAATTGATCATCCCGAAATGGAAGTGTCAGAGGAGGCTGCTAGGAAACGTTTGGAGAGAGCATGCAAAAGAAACTCTCAAGGGACCCTCGGATTAATGCAGTTTTTTTGTAGGAAGCAATTCAAAGTTCCATTGTTTCAACCTTCTATAGTGGTAAAAGATACGTTTGGTTTCTGGGAAGAAACACTTCGAAAAACCGTGCTTTGCTCCCTGCCATCTGAGGTTACTCACCGTCCCCGAACATATCCATGAAGCTTGGAAGAAGGGAGGGGAATCCCGACAGTCTCTTCTCAAAATGTTCACTGAAGCTGGATTTGACAAGGAAAATCTTTTGGGAAATATCATATGAAAAAAAAACAGGATGTGCATTAAATGTGATCTAGTGTCAAGGCAATGTTTGGGATCCCTTTCTCCTCTTGTGAATCCTGGTATCTTGATGCCACAATTGTCAGGGTGTTTCCTGGTAAAAATGTTGAAGTACAATTTTTGCTTTCAAATCAGGGGTGAAAACATTTACAATGACACTGAAATAAATTCTGGTGTTTCCCCCCAAAAAAAGTAAGTACAACCGTTTTTCATATCAGGTGAAAAGCATTCACAATCCCCTGCAGGATGCATTCGTCAAATTGGTGGAGATTCGACAGGAACGCAAGGAACAAGTGCAGTACAAGTGCTGGGCAGGATGGGCCAGTGAAGACAAGATGAGAGATACTTTGAAAATCAAAGAGTGGGACCCTTACAACCATACAAAGCAGTGGGCCCTTAACAATTTGGAACCAGTATGATGTTTGGGTTTTTATTTTCCATATTTTCCCAGTTGGAAAGGCGCCCATTGATTTGTCTTTTGTGTTGTTTTGATGAAATCGTCAAAAAACTTGAGGTTTATGAATCCCTAATCATGTCTGACTAACAAAACAAAAAGTCAATCCAAGGCCTCGAATCAAGGCCATCAAGGAATATTGTTCCCAGCGTGAAGGGTTGATGAAGTGACTAAGCTGCACATACATACCACTATACAACCAACCTCACTGTACTTTTTTTCCAAATATCATGGAACCCTTTACGCCTTATGTTCTTCGTAAGGAATGACAAGTATGAGGGCAAACCAATCTATTGGATAGAGGAGGAGATTGAATTGGAGTGGCAAAAGACTTCCAGTCGCTCCCATGCTGAATCTGCTGAGTACCAAGTGTCGGGGAACATCGCAGATTCCATGGCGGACTCCATGGAAGGTCTCCGTCCTGACGTCCAGTCCATTGCTGGAGGCAAACTGGATGGGGCAGGGATACTTAAGTCTCAACTCCTGACTACTAAAAATCATAAATCATCAGATAATTCATTGATCAATCCAAAAGGTTGAAAGTAGGGAAGATTATAAAAAACATTCTTGAAAAATCATTCGGCAGAAATTCCACCCCTTTCTGATACACTTGTAGTTCCATGGGCCTTCTTATGGTGCGGTTGGGCGGGTAGACTTGGATAGAAATGGTGATATAATCTTTGGGGGTTCAAATTTTTTTTGATCCAAATCTTGAAATACTTGTTCTTCACTTCAGCCCTCTGCAGGAATGCCAGGCTTTCAGGGGCACAATGCACCACCTCCTAAAGCAGCTGGCGCTCCTGCAAATGCTGTTTTCCCTCCTGTCTTGAAAGATGAGTTGCCATCAGTACATATCCTACGGTACATGGATGGGATTCAGAAACGCATCCAGAAACTACAGGAATTCTGGCTTTGTCAAGTTCAACCTTTGTTAATTTTGTTTGCAAAACATGTTTGAAGAATGATACCTGGTTCTATGTTGCCCTCGACCATCTCCTTCACTACTAAGTGGTTAGTAAGTATGGTTTCCAAGATTTCGATATTTATTCATTATCATATTATTGGGGTAACCATACTTACTGACCACTTTGGAGTTACAGCTCAAACCTCAAGTATTGGAGCCCACCGGCCAAGGACGTAAAAACCAAATATGATGCTATCCCCTCGGCTGATCGTAATGTGGCTCACACTGCGTTCCTTGGATTTATTGACCCCCCAAAAAAGTAACTTCTGAATGGATTGATTTAAACCAACCTTACAACTTGGCAAGTTGGATTTTAACAAGTCAGGTACATTGCCAAGCCCGATGAGAAGATGAAGGAGCTGGAACCCTTGTTTGATTCCCTCAACAAAGTCTACTCTTCTGGTGCTGTTGAAGGGTACACTTCTGAGAGCCTCTTCTCCACAATTGTATGTTAAGTTAGTCTTTCGGACCTAGCTTGAAACAGTTGCTTTTTGAAATGCAAAAGTTCCCGTATGATTTTTTCCAAGGAATGAGACTGAGATCCGTGGCTTATATAAAAAGACCATGAAGGTGTCAGACCCTCAAACACTTCCTGAGCTTTTTTGCGATTAGAACCGATGCAACAATTTTTTCCCTCATGTTTTCCCATCCTCCCACTCAGGGGCCAAGAGAGCTTGACCCTCGAGTCCCGCCAGAAGACGATCCCGCTGCCTAAAAACAAGGCACTGCCGGCAGCCGCAAAAAGCAAGGCGAAGGCGAAAGCAAAAGCTGAAGCAGCACCAGTTGCACCTGAGGAACAGCCGGAGAAACCACCCCGTAGAAGTGTGCAAACCAGGAAGGGTAAGTAGGGCTGTGACCATCTTATGGGGTAGTTGCGGCAGTGCTGTGGTAATATCTGATCTGAAACTATTATCTAGTTGTTCGGATCTAGATGTTCTAAAAATATGATTTTGTTTAAGCCGACTTTGGTCCAACTTCCCCATTGACTAAAAGAAACATACCACTTTGTTACCTTTTGAATGCCATGCACTGCAAGCAAATGATTTTGATTTTGGATGATGCTACGAAACATTCCACCAGTGACTTTGTGAGCCTAGATATCCGGCTACTGTCGCAGGGTGATGGATCTGAAGAAGCTTGAAATTGGCAACATGCATGCACTTTATGCCTTGCATGCCTGCGTCGTGATCTTCATTTGATTTCAAGGGAAACTTGAGGACCACTTGCCCCTTGAATAATAGGGGTTACATATGGGTATGTACTCTGAGACTATATAGTGGTTATAGTTTCTCCTTCACATCGTACTCTAAGAAATTTGCCTTGCCTGCATGTCCCCCTAGCCAAGTCGAAAACTATCACACCAGCCAGGTGAAACTCCTCAAAATGCAATCTTGAGAAACTTGGCACTCTCAATGTCAGAAGGAGTCCTTGCCTCAACTTTTGGGTTATTGGCTTACCAACTATCTTTTGGGTTGGTGTTTGGGGTTTTGAGGATGCTCTTGGTTCTTTTCCCACATGAGGGTGCTATACCGCCCCAGTGCTTACCATAAGAATCTTAACGTAAACATCATACCAAAAATCCCAAAGTGCCAACCCAAGAAAAAATACAATCCAACAAAAACATGCAGAGTCAAACAAGCACCTGGTTTCCTTCCCACAACCCTGGTCTTTGACCCTTTGCCGTGGCTTTGGTTGAGGTACCGGCCAAACGATGCAAGAGCTTCGCCAACAGCACATTCCATGAGCTGGGGCAGCACCTAGAGCCACGGAGCCGGCAGAATTTGAAACGGGCTGCTGAAGTAAGTCATATCAGGAATGCGGAAAGGGATCTACATTGCCTTTTTCAAGGGGAGCAAATGTGTCTCCCAATTCGGGCTACAACTGCTGAAATTGGAAGTCAAACTGTTCACTACTTGAGTTTGAAGACTTGGTTTCCGTTTCTGTTGGAGCAACATCCTCATTTTGTACTTGGGGGATATAGCACGAAGGAGTTCAACGCCCGACTTCTACTCAGCACTTTCTGGACAAATTTTGAGAAAAACTTTCCAGACCATGAAGTGTTTCAGATTCATAAAGAAGGACCAGGTGATGATCGCTTCCACAGGTGTATACCTTTCCTTCTTCACCTAGATGAAGGGGTTGGACTTAGAAAATCTGCGGTTTTGGTTCACTCCATGCAACCTGTTCTTGGACGAGAGACTGCTAGAAAGTTTGCAGAAAACTTTGAGGAAAAGGACATCCATGAAAGGATGACCCAATCACAGTTCCACAATTCAACTGGTACTACGCTTTGCAGTAGGTTTCTTTTCACTGCTTTGCCCAAGAAAATGTATACTGGAACCAATGTGGATACCTACAGGGCGGTGCTAGATATCCTGGGAAAGGAATCAAAAGAATTGATGGTCAATGGGATTGAAGTCAACGGCGAGGTTTGGTTCCCTGTTTGCCTTGGGGTCAAAGGTGACCAACCTGCATTGATCAAAAGTGGCAACTTTAAGAGGAGCTACATGAACATGGGTCGTAACCGGGGTTGCTGTTGGGAATGTTTAGCTGGATTTGATGGCTACAATTTCGAAGACACCACCCCGAATGCATCATGGATTCCCACCATTGGTTTATCAAACCCATGGCCTCAAAATGCTCCATCGCCCTTGCTTCAAATCCCTAGTTACAGTGCCAATCCTGTTTTGTTCTGGCGGCGTGACCCCTTCCATGCCTTCAAGCAAACGATTGGAGGTCACTTTGCAGCATCATTGATTGTGCTGTTTGCATGTGACGTCGGACTTTGGAAGGCCGATGGTTTGAGCTCAGCTGTTGATGAAATGCTTGCAAGAGCATTCTACGACTTTGCATTTTGGGTGAAGCATGAGTGGCGTGGATTTGTTGTAAACCACATCAAAGCCTTTACGAGGCAAATCCTACATTTCAAGGATCAACTTGCATTTCCTTTTGCCCGCTTCAAGGGATCCGACCAAATGATTCTTCTTAGGTGGCTGAGGCATTTGGTTTTGCATGGCCCAGTGTTCGAAACTGATGTATCTAGGGGTGATGTGTGCCTTATCAACAATCCACCTC